>Ga0256843_1000100_pt1 | contig 72890 bp, 67 predicted proteins | sample AlvinellametaG_FD_191572 | JGI IMG/M metagenome (GOLD analysis project Ga0256843, IMG submission 191572) | Pompeii worm associated microbial communities from hydrothermal vent at the East Pacific Rise, Pacific Ocean - Alvinella | ecosystem: Host-associated > Annelida > Integument > Unclassified ...
ACAAACACAGAGAGAAAGTGTTTGAAACACCGCGGAATAGAGCAGTTCGGTAGCTCGTCGGGCTCATAACCCGAAGGTCGCTGGTTCAAATCCAGCTTCCGCAACCAATTATTAACTTCTTAATATTAACTACACATTGGGGTATCGCCAAGCGGTAAGGCCTCGGTTTTTGGTACCGATATTCGGGGGTTCGAATCCCTCTACCCCATCCACCTATCTAACAATCAAGTTCAACAACATTAAAATCTTAGATCCAGCAATAGCAATTTACTAGCATTACTTCAATATGTTATACTTAAACAACTAAAAAAGGTAATTACAGATATAAAAAGTGCTAGAACTGAGTTACTTTCTCAAGAGCAATATGATAAAGAAATGGAAGCTTTCGAGAAGTCTTTATAGTGCGAATTGTAAGAAGTAAAATATAAGGAAGAGTTGTAATACACTCTATTGTATATACTCTTCCACCAATACCTTCATTTTTTGAAAAATCTTTTCAAAATCAGTTGAATATACCCTTGTCTCGGCAATAGAGGTGATAAAGTTCGTATCTCTCTCCCAACGAGGCACAAGATGAAGGTGGATATGTTCAGCTATTCCAGCTCCTGCTGCTGCTCCTAGATTCATACCTATATTTACAGCCTGTGCACCGAAGCCCTCTTTTAAGAGCTTGACACTCTTTTGTGCTAAAGCAGACATCTGTAGCCAAGTTTCACTTGGAAGCTCCTCTAGCTTATCTGTATGCATATGAGGGATAATCATAAAGTGTCCCGGAGTATAAGGGTATCTGTTCATTACAATAAAACAGAGTTCATCTCTATAGAGTACGTGCTGCTCTGTATCATTATCTGGGTGCGTACTTATATGACAAAATACACAACCATTACTCTCTCTTTTTAATGTATATTCATCTCTCCACGGAGCATATAAAACATTATTCATTCTCTATCCTTTAAATAAACGCAAAGACAAGGTCAGGAAAAAGTATGACCAGTCCAAGTGCTAAAAGTTGTAAAAGTATAAAAGGGATTATCCCTCTGTATATCTCCATGGTTGTAACACTTCCTCCGGCAGCCCCTTTTAAGAAAAAGAGAGAGAGCCCAAATGGCGGTGTTAAAAATGAAGCTTGCAAATTCATCGCAATTAACACAGCAAACCAGATAGGATCAATTCCAAAGGCTTCCATAACAGGTACTAAAATAGGCACAATTATAAAACTTATCTCTATAAAATCTATAAAAAAGCCCAAAATAAATATGGCTAACATAGATAATGCAATAAATACCCAGACATTCCCTATATCTTGAGAGAAAAAATCTAAAATAAGGTCACTACCGCCAAGCTCATTAAAGACAAGACTAAATGCTGTTGCCCCTATGAGTATCATAAATATCATACCGCTGAGTTTCATTGTCTCAAAAAGTGCATATTTAATCATCTCAAAATTAAGTGTTCTATTTATAAATGAGAGTATCACTCCCCCGACAACACCAAATGCTGCTGACTCTGTCGGTGAAGCTATACCTGCAAAAATACTACCAAGTACTGCAACCATAAGCAATAATGGTGGTAGAATAGCAAAAACAAGTGAGCTTATAGTAACTTTCTCTTCACTTATAATTGCAGGAGCATCCTCTTTGTTTATAAAAGCACGAATCAGTATATAACTAATATAGAGTGCAACAAGTGTAAGTCCAGGAAGAACAGCTCCCATAAACAACTCGCCTACACTTACACTCATAACATCACCTAAAACAATGAGAATGATAGAGGGAGGAATAATCTGTCCCAATGTCCCACTCGCAGCGATAGTACCCGATGCCAAACTCTTGTTATAACCAGCTTGAAGCATTAAAGGTAGAGCAATAACACTCATCATAACAACACTTGCAGAGACTATTCCCGTAGAAGCCGCAAGAATAGCACCGACCAAAACAACACTAACCCCAAGACCACCACGAACACTCTTAAAAAGAGCGCTCATTGAGAGAAGAAGTTTCTCTGCCATTGCAGACTTTTCTAAAATAAGCCCCATCATAATGAAAAGAGGAACAGCCATTAAGGTCGTGTTACTCATAATTCCATAGATACGAAACGGTAAGATATTAAATACCTCAAAACCGATATCTGGTGTAAAAAAAGCAAACATCATAGCTACACCGCCAAAGGCAAAAGCGACAGGAACACCAAAGAGAAGCAGTAATAGTGCAACAAAAAACATAATAATTGCTATCACAGTTCTCTCCATTTTTTAATGTCACTTACAAGCTCTTTTATAGCTTGAAGAGCCAACAGTATAAAAGCAAGAGGCATAAGCGATTTTACTATCCATCTATACTTCAATCCTCCAGGGTCCGAGGAAGCTTCATGTTGCAGATAACTCATCTCAACAAAACCAATACCAATATAGACAATAAGCGCACAAAGCGGCAAAACAAAAAATAAAAATGAAAAAATATTTATAAATAATTTGCTCTTTTGGGAAAAACGTTCGTAGAAAATATCTACCCTCACATGAGCATTATTTCTAAGTGTATAAGCAATACTGAGTAATATCACTACATCGAAAAGATGCCACTCCAACTCTTGAAGTGCCGTAGAACCTTCTGAAAAAAGATAACGACTTGTTGCATCAAAAACAACTAATAATACCAATAAAGCTAAAATCACAGCTGTCAAATACGAAACATATTTTGTAATAGCATCAATAATTTTCACATATACCTCTTTTTTACTCTATTTCTAATTTTCTAAAAAGGACTTTTGAACATCCTTTTCCTTGTAGATAGACCCCTGCTTTAAAATAGTTCCATATATATTTCCAATAAGAGACATCCATATCAACTTTTAAGATATTATCTACAAATAGTTTTAGGTGCGAAGAGCATACAACAACCTTAATAGCAACAAAATCTTTTTTCATCTTTCCCAAATCAATTTTAACATATCTCTTCTCATCAGGATTAGCACTCATTCTCACTACCGCCCATAGATGATCTTTAAGATTATGATGTTCTTTGTACCAAGTCACTCTTAAGAGCGGTTTATTTATTTTTGATCTGTTATCTTCAGAAAATTTCGGGTTAGAATGAATTTGAAGAAAAGTCAGCTCTTTTTCTTGATTTAATGGAAAGAAATAAACTTCAGCATCTAAAATCTTCTCTTTTTGTGTAGATACTCTCCAATTTCTCTTCTCACGCAACTCACTTCTGTGCTTATATCCACATACTTCAAATACCATATAGTTATCATCTTGCAGATAAAAGTATTGATTTGCGTAATATTTAAACTCTCCATATTTTGTTCCCCATCGAGCATCATAAATACTAAGGGGGGCTTGAAGCTTACTCTTTTGCAAAATATCTTGGAACTTATCCAGACGATAGGGAGCATCATATCCATAAAGTGTCGAAAAGATAAAAAACAGGAAAAAAACTACTCTATTCATAAGAAATTATTTTCTTGAAAAATCATCTTCATAACGGATAATATCATCTTCTTCAAGATACTCTCCAACCTGTACTTCAATAAGTTCAAGAACAACTTTACCAATGTTGGTAAGTCTGTGTTTTGCACCAATTGGAATATAGGTAGATTCATTTGGACGGAGTAAAAACTCTTTTCCATCAACTTCTACAGAGGCCGTACCTTGAACAACCGTCCAATGCTCACTTCTATGAAGATGCTTTTGTAATGAGAGACGTTTCCCCTGCTCTACATGAATTGATTTTACACGAAAACGATCTCCTTTTTCAAGGTTTGTAAATTTACCCCACGGTCTAAAGACTGTTCTACCGAAGTTAGCAAGATATGGATCTTTCTCTTTAACCATCTTAACAATCTCTTTTATCTCTTGAGACTTCCCTTTTTTAGAGACTAAGAGAGCTGTTGGTGTCTCTACAATTATCATATCATCTATATGATTCAGGGCTATTGTCTTATAACGACCAAAAACAAAGTTGTTATGAGAATTAAGTGCTATAAGATTATCTAAGTTTGTATTGTTATTTTCATCTTTTTCAAAAACACTATCAAGAGCATCAAAGTTACCAATATCATTCCAGGTAATAGATGCACGGACAACTTTAACCTTATCACTTTTCTCTAAAACAGCATAATCTATACTATCTTCTGGAATCTGTAACATATCATCTGTACGAATACGAACAGAGTGATCATCTTTAGATTGAAAAAATGCTTTTTTCGCTGCGTGGTAAATTTCAGGAGAGTGTTTTTCTAACTCTTCAAGATATGTTCCTGCACGAAAACAGAACATTCCGCTGTTCCATAAAAAGTCTCCCTGTTCAAGATACTTTTTAGCAACATCATAACTCGGTTTTTCATGAAAAAGTTTTACATCCTCTCCATCTGCTTCTATATAGCCATAACCGGTTTCAGGCTTTGTTGGTGTTATACCAAAAGTGACCAAATAACCATCTTGCGCTAATTTTTTTGCTCTCTCTATCATATCTTTATAAGATTTATCATTTGTAATGAGATGATCTGAAGGTGTAATAAAAAGAATAGCATTTGCATCACTTGCCATAGCGGCAAAAGCGATAGCAGGGGCCGTATTTCTTCCAACCGGTTCAATAATAGAGTTCATCTCTTTTTTATACTCTTTTTTAATCTGAGCATACTGATCTATTGCCATAAAATATTGTTCTGCATTTGATATCAAAAGAACATCATCACAATATTTTGCATTATTTTTACAGGTCTTTTGAAAGAGTGACTCTCCATCAAACATCTGCAAGAACTGTTTTGGAAGATTTGAACGGCTTATTGGCCATAGACGGGTTCCACTACCACCACATAAAATTACATTTGTCATTTCAACATCCCTTTTTTTTACTTCATATTTGAACATTTTTCATATGTTTTAGCTTCATTAAAAATATTTCTAATTGTAGCAGAATCATTTATTAAACGCATCATATTATAAATAAGTACACCACTTCTTGGTGTATCACACAAACTTGCTCTAAATGCATACAGAAGTGCTTTTTTCCTAGAATGTCTTGAAATTTCATTTGCATATAAAAGCAATAGGTTTCCATTGTTTGATTCTGTTGCATTGTGAAGATATTTTATCTTTCCTGTAATATTATAAAGCATATATCTTGCTTGAGGATAATGTTCCAAAGGTAAAGAAAGAAGCATTTTTCTAGCTTTTTCATACTTTTTGTTCAACATATAAAAATTTGCGAGAGGAACTTTACTTGCATCATCTCCCATTGCAATCATTTTTTTATAAATAGTTTCAATTTTATCATCATAAAGATGATCAATATTAAGCTCTTTATATAGTGCTACTATTTTTGCATAAACCTGTAACTCATTTCCATCAAGAATTTTATTATAATAAGCCAATGCTTTTTTCGGATCAAAATCTACAACTTTTCCAGCAGCATAAAGATCTGCTAATAAGAAAATTGCTTTTTTATTTCCATTGTCTGCATATCTTTTAATGAGTTCAAAAGCTTCCTTGACATCACCTTCAACCTCTCCTCTCAATACCATAATGTCATAAGCAAACAGTGCATTTTCATTTCCAAGTTTCTCTGCTTTTTTATACCAATATGCACTCTTTTTCATATCGCAAAAGTTTTTATAAATACCAGCCAATGCATACTGAGCATTTGTATTGTTCTGCTCAGCATAAAACTTATAAATAGTTGCCGCTTTTGTAACATTGTGCTCTTTTTGTACTTTTAAATAACAGTTTGCAATTTTTAGATCATTTTTTACATTAAATGGCTCTAACTCACAAATCTCTTTATTTATTTTGCATGACTCTTCTTTACTTTTACCTCTAATCATACCTTTTGATATAAGACTAGAAAGATATGCCATCGCCTTTGTATTTTTCTGTTTTGCCTCATAATCTAAAAGTGCATACGAGCTATTTGTCTCTCTGCTTTGTAAAATATTATAATAAGATTTTTCAACCTTTGCAGGGATGAAACCAACAGAAACCAAGTTATCAAGATATGCCATCATCTTTGGAGAATCTTGATGAAATTTTTTATATAGTTGGTAGAGATGCCATTTTGCATCTGTTGCATTCTGATCCATATACTCCATATAAGTTGCTTCTGCAATATCAACTTTTTTCAAGGCAGGATAGTTCATATATATCTGTGCCAGAACCATTTTAGCTTTAAAAGAGTGTGTGCTGATACCATTTAAAAATGCAATTGCCTGTTGTAGGTTCATATGAGAATAGTGCTCTTTTGCTGTATTGAAATTTCCATCTTTTATATCAAGTGCTATCAACTCAATACGTGCATTAATATCCCCTTTATGATAAGCTCTTTCAAACCACGGAATTACATTCTCACGCATATAACGTCTTTTAACCTCTTGCAAACTTAATTTTTTAACAAAAAAGTCCAAAGGAGTTGAAAAATTACACGTGATACAAGGACGATTATATTTCTCTAAAACATCTTGTAAATCTCCATAAAAATATTTCCCAATAAGAACAAGAACTTCACTGTTACCTCGTTGGGCAATCTCTTTTAATATTTCTAGTCCCTTTTCTTCTTCTTTTAATTTATATATATCAATAAGTGCTATTTTTATACCTGCAATATCATTACCACGAGAATAGGCAAGGTTATAAAACTTCAAACTCTTCTCAATATCATAAAATTCAGAACTGTCATCTTTATAAAATTCACCTAGCTTATAGGCAATTGATGTTGTATTACTATCTTCTGCCAAAGAAGCGATAGCATCCAAGTATGCTCTCTGTTTTGTAAAGCTCTTCATAGTTGTTTTAATTAAAAAGAGATGATTTCCAACATCTTTTGCATTTGAACTGTTTATATCACCTCTTTGCATCCACTTGAGTGCTTCTTTGTAGTTATGCTCTTTTCGATAACTATCTTCAAGAATAAAAGCTGCTTTTTTCTCTCCAGCATCATACGCTTTTTTTGCATATTTGATAATATAGGAACTATCTCTCTTTTGACTCTTTTGTGCCAATGCAGCTACTTTTAAATTTGCTTTACCATATCCTGCATCTGCCCATTTCTGCCATATTTGTGCAGATTTCTCATAATCCCCTTCACTATAGGCACGTGATGCGACATCTTTGTTAGCACAAGCAGTTACAAACACAAGCAGTAAAACTGCTGTAAATATTTTACCAGTAATAGCGAACATTGAATGCTCCATAGATTCCATCCTTGTGTGATGCGACATTGTTATAAGCACTGCCACCTAAAAAATATGCCAATACAAAACGCCAGTTATACTGACCTTTCATATACTGTCCCAAAATCAAATCCAACTCATTACCTAAATTAGCGTCATATCCATTTGGTGCTACCGTATAACTCGAAGCGATATATTGTGATGCTGAAGCCTCTACCTGTTTATAATTATGTAAGGCTACAACAGCTGTTCTACCTGGTATATCAAACTTATGTACATAGTAGAGTGAGGCTATTTTAATATTTGTAAGTTCCGGATTAAAAAAAGAACCATAGTATCTAAAAGAGAGTGATTTTGAAAGATAGTCAGAACGATTGTTTGTTAAAGTAGGTTCTCTATATTCACTGCTTCCGCCAGAACCATAAGCATAAGAAAGAGCAAAAGAGTCTTGATTGTTTGCAAACTTATAGTGAGCACCTATATCCCAAGCTCTACCACTTATTGACTTCTCTAAAAAGTTTTCATTGAGCGTACCATTTACATGTGAAATATCAATCCAATATCCCAAAGATGGTAAAGTGTAATAAAGATTACCTTCAGCTCTAACTCCCATCCATTTAAGTTTTCTATTTTCCAAGGTTGCACTATCTTCATAGAGAGCAAAAAGCTCAAGAGTATTTTTCATATAATATTCATAACTGGCATGACCAATTAGAAATTTTATATTTTTAAGATCGTGTCTATTTGCAGTTGCACTTTCAACTACACGATTACTGTCTAATCGTGTTCCAAGATAAAGTTCATACTTCATTAAATCGTGCTTATTAAATACCCCCAAAGTGTCAAGTGCACTATTATAGTACCAAGAACGATTATCTTTGAGAACTTTACGACCAATTAAAAAATCAGCTTGATTGTCAAATGTTTTATCGCTCATAAGATAGAACTCTTTTACATCAAGAGTGACACTGTTTTTCTTATAGTGATTTTTCTCTGTATGATAAGGGATAATACGAACATCAGTAAAAAAATGCCAATATTTGTTAAAGAAGTGCCAATATTGTAATCCTAATACAAATTTTTCAGTATTACCTCGTAATTTACTCCCTCCTATAGGAGTCTGCCCCTCATAAATATAGATAGAAGGATCTATATAAAAACGATAAATATCCGGTATTGTCTTCTCTTGATCTTTTTTCTCTGATTGTACCTGTTTTGTACGCTTTTGTTTCTGTTGCATAAAATCAAATTTTACATAATCTACTTTTGGATTAACAAATTTTTTAGCTTCACTTAATGACACATTTTCCCATTTATAAGCACTCTTACGTTTTTTACATCCCAATCCTTTACAATGTGTCAATTGCTTATTTGAATCTGTTGTATGAATAAAGTGCTGTGATCCTTTTTGATATGTTATAAAACGAAAACGATATGTAGATACAACTACAGCATTAGGAAAACCTTTGGTTAATGAAGAGTAATGTTTTTTTAACTCTTTTACCGTTTTAAAACATCCATTTCTGACTGTATAATTACGTCCTATATGCATTATAGTACTACCTTCAGGAAAACGGCTTGAGGGTTTAATGATATCTCTACTACTTAGTAACTGTGCACTATAACAAGTAGAGAGATCTTTTGCAGAAGATATTACTCCTGAGCAACAAGCAACTAAAATACAAGAGAGTTGAATCTTTTTATTTAGAGTCATCTACTTTACTCCATCTTTATTTAATATATTTAAAAGTTCCTGCATAGATATTTTACGTACTCTAAATTCATTAATGTTATTCAATTTCTCTCTTAATACAGGAAGTAATTTCTTTAACTCTTTTGCATCTTCAGCTTTTTTTACCTCGGCTGTCTGTTCTTTCATATAAGCATGTCGTCTTTGTGATTTTTGACAGAGATCATTTTTAAAACCAGCTGCGATTATCTTCTTTTGATACAGATACACTGATTTTTTATTGTGATTATTCTCTTTTAAACGATTTTCAATGCGTGAGACTAAGACAGGAGTAAACACAGTATAATCTTTATCAGATATTTGACAGTACTGTAAGAAACTTTTTGTATTTACTAAACTCATTTTATAAGTAAAACGACGTATAGCTGATTTCACAGTATATGCTTTTTTACGAGTTTGCTTGCACAAAACAGAATTTTTATATGCTTGCTTATCAAACAATCTTCCATCGAGCATATTTCCTTTTGCTTTTTTATAAGCTTTTTCTATTAAAGAACGACTATGTGGAATAAAATAAAGCAACTTTTCAAAGTCAGTATAATGAGGATTTTGCATAATAATATCTTCTATAATATAGCTTAATCCTTCTATAGTTTTTTCTCTATTTTGATACTGCTCTTTTCTTGCATCTATAAGATAAAGATAACCCAAATAAGTCAATGCACCGGGAGAAAAATTCGTTGATGCTCTTTGAAATTGCATTTTACCGACAACTTCATTATTGTTTTTCAAATAAGAAACCCCCAAATCTCCACCTATATAATTATTTGGCTCATCAGCGATTTCAATATAGATTTTTTTAGCAACTTTAAAAGCATATGGATTCAATTGTACAATATCAGTATTTTTACTTCTAAAAGGAAAGCCTCTACCATATAAACGAAATGTTCCCTTGTCATCAAAAATATCTTTATAAAAAAATTCAAGATCTCCACTGTATTGCTTAAAAGCTTTATTCTTATTTTTATGAAGATATACAGCTGCAGAATTTTTAATCATAATATTTGCATTATAATTATCAATAAATTCATTTTTTTTAATAACTGCTGATGATGCTTTAAAATAAGGATCTCTAAAAAAGTTTCTTCCTGGAATATGATCAATATTTTTAGATGTAACTTCAATACCATTTTTTCCATTTCTTACAACTTTATTATTTTCAATAGAGATATTAAGACTATTTCTGATCATTAAACCATTAATCTTATTCAAAGAAATAATATTTTTAGCAACTAAATTATCACGAGACTCTTGAATAGAAACCCCCATAAAACCATTCATAAGCGAAACATTATCATATATCACATTATGATTTGAGAGTCTATCAAGCATAATACCTGCCGAATGATTTTTAACCGCTATATTTTCTGCAATAATAGAATGATCCACTTCTCTTGAAACAATAATACCATGAGCATTTTTAGCTCTTACAGAAAGGTTTCTTGCAATGACAAGATTTTCAGAATAATCATGAGGATCGAAATTATAGATTACATTATCATGTGCATAATTACCTAAATAATATGTATTTTCTGCCCCATGTGTATAAAAAGCCATTGTCGCATCTGAAATATCATTACCTATATAGATACCTTGAGAATTTTTTTCTGTTGACATAAAATAGCTAAATGCTTTATATGTAGGATAGTAAGCAAATTCATCGGGAGAAGACAATAAACTTATACCAAAAGTAGGCATTCCGCTATGAAATCCTAAACCTTTAAAAATATTATTTACAAAATAGGAGTGAGAACCTACTAAACCTGTAAAATACGGACGTGGTTTTTCATAATTTATGTAAAGTAATTTGCTTTTGGGAATTTTTTGTCGTGCTGCATATTGATTATGCTTTATATCCCATGAAACAAATGTACTGTTTTTAAGATAAAGATCTCCAAAATAGAGAAGAAAGACAGCATTTGGTTTTGTTGCCAAATGAACTGTTTTATCCGTTATAACAAAAGAAGCTGTTGGAGAGACAATAATAGGTATCTTTATCTCATAAGTTTTACTGTTAATCTTCTTAATGTATTTATCATTATGCAGTTTTCTATAGAGCATTTCAAGATTATAAACACCATCATAAAGCATTAAAATTTTATCTTCTTTGATGCCTAATCTCTTATACTCTTTATTTAACTGATATAAAAAAAGTGTAGGTACAAAAGTAATTTTTTTATACTCTATAAACTTAATTCCCTCTCCATAAAAATGTTTTGGAAATTTTTTGGAAATTTTTTTCAGACTACTCTTTTTATAGACAGATCGTAATTTTTTCTTCGCTTTTGAAAGATTTACATAAGAAGAATTTGGAAAAATCACATAAGTATCACTCGGCATTATTTTATGATAAACTATTTTCGGATTTTGAAAAGGAAAAGAGATACTATTCAAAACCTTTTGTGCTGTTTTTCTTTTTTTATAACATCCGATAAAAGCATCCCTATCTGCAAAAAGATAAGGCTCATCTTTACTACATTTATTTGCAATATAGAGCGATTTTTGATAAAGAGGACTTACCGGAGTTGTTGTATCTACATTAGTAGCAATAGAATAGCACCATCCTGCCATTACATCCAATGGCAGAAGGAGAAATATAAGAGCAAAAATATATTGCATTCAAAGCCTTACTGTAAAATTTACTGTAAAAATGTATCTATAGTTACAAAGACACTTTCATTCATCAGATCAAAACTGATAGGTTCTAAAGGTTCTAATTCAACTATATCATAGTTTCTTGCTTGATTATAGATATTTTCTAAAACTTTTGTATGTTTTATATCAATTGCTTCCGCAGGTTTTATTGAACTTATTTTTGCTTTAATTATATGTCCATCACCAAAACGTACTTTTGCAACATCACCAAGAGAAATTTTCTTAAAGTATATATGATCCATATGCGTAACAATATAAGGATGTGCATTTTCAGGAATTACTGTCATAATAGGTTCAGCAGTATTTCTGAATTGTCCATCAAGAACATTTAATGTATAAACCTTCCCGTTAGTTGCAGAACGAATTGGCTGAACACCTCCACCAATAAAATATGCTATAGCAACAGTTTCATTTTTATCCACCTGATCATCTCTATGTAAGGGATGTGTAAAATTAATATAAGAAGGATATGGTGTTCTCACTGTTGTTAAATTTGCATCAACATAACCATTTACTGTTTGAACAACAAAAAGTCTTTGATAGATAACAAACAGAAGAAAAGAGACAAGAAGAAAAATTGTAAAATAGATAAGAATTAATAACTTGTCCGCTTTTTTCTTATCTATTTTTTTCTCTACTTTTTTCGGATATGTTATCTGTTTTGAAACTGCATGTAAGATATCCTCTTCTGTTAAAATATCATCATTAAGATAGGCTGTAATAATCTGATTTAAAATAGCAACTTGAGATCCATTAAGATTATGAAATCTTCCTCCAACCATCTTCTCTTCACTTGATGAGCGCTGCTTACAGATAAAGTCAATATCAACTTTATCTACAATAGTAATAAAATCATCAAATTGAAAAATAATTTTTGCTTTTCTACATTTATTATCATCACAATATTCTGAAGGAATTCCCTCTATAGCACAACCAGAAAGAGACCAGTCTAACAACTTATATGTTTTACCTTCTATCTCAATCTTTGCAGGAATTTTATATCGTGCATGTTGTCTTGTTATCTCTGCTTCATGAACAATTTGCTGTGAAGCTTTTTCGTTATCTGTCATTATCATAATACTCCTCTTATAGTGTGAAAAAATAACCATATATCATTAAATGTTAGTAATTGTACCAAAATATTAATAATTATAACAAAAACCAACAATTCTACTGCTAACATCCCATTAGAACTAACAACATAGTACCATTCTATATATCGGTCAGCTGCAGCTTTTGCCTTAGTTTTTTGTCGTGTCCATCCCTGTTTGTAAAGATGATTCCAAATATAAATTTTTACAAATGAACCTATTAATTGGTTATAGTATAGTAAAAATGGCCAAGATGGATGAATATGTTCTCTTGACATTCTATATAAAAATATCATTAATAGCCGTGTTAAAAGTATCCACCATATATAGGCAAAAAAGACATACGCTCCCCATGATATTGCTCCAAAAAGAGCAATAAAAAATCCATAAGGTGTTGTCCATCTTGTAATTCTCTGATCTATCATTGCATACCACGGATAGGTCTGAACAACACTTCTGGCATTTGTAATATTGAGCTGACGTGAGTTTGTTCTATACTGATTACCAAACCAACGAGTCATTAACTCCAAAGAACCTTTGAAAAAGTTGTCATTAACAAGCTCTTCGACTGTATTTACCATAACATCCGGTACATAGAGCATCTTCCAACCATCTTTCATAATAGAGTAAAGACTTGACTTATCATCACCGGTTAAGAATCCAAATGTACCCAATCTCCAATGTTTAATATGATCAAGCTGAACAGTACTAATAAAATCTTTCTCTGCAACAATATTTGCACGCATCATTGACATTCTTCCCGTTAGTGTCAAAATTCTGTCTGAAAGGGAAATAGAACTCATTGAGATATTTCTCTGTGCAAAACGCATCTTATACCATTGATCGTAAGTATGTTCATGCAAAGTTTGCGGTTTTGTCGGTAACTGTGCATCTTCATCTGTTGTCAAACCACCGAGTTCTGGGTCAAGTCCAAAAAGACGAGAACACTTTCTCAAAAGTCCTTCACTGATAATAGAATCACCGTCAATTACTGCAACAACAGACTTTGAAAGATTTATTGGAGTGTTAGCTACCACTCTATACCCTGCTGCAAGAGCATCTCTTTTTCCTGTTCCTTTAATCCTTGTAATCACAAGCTTAATATTTTCAGGTGGCTGAAGATTTAAAAATATCTTTCGAACCAAACGCTCTTCTGACATCTCAACGATAGAAGCGATTATCGTCACATCATATCCCGAACGAATAGCATCTTTAATAGCTTCTCTATAAACTTTTACCGTTACACTTGTACTAATTCTAAAAGTAGTAATAAGCAAAAAGAGATGCTCAGGATCTAGTTCTGATCCACCCTCTTCTTCTGCCTGACGTATCTTTTTAAACTTATGGTTTTTATAAATATATGCCCTTGATATATTCAAAACAAACCAGGTATAACGCCATATACCTACAATAGCAATAATAAATATAAGTTTTTGTTGGTATGGATCAAAAAGATACGCAGGTAGCAAAAAAGCATATATTAATAATCCTAGAACATAAATAATAAAAAAGTACAGAGACTTATTATTACCAACAGATTCCTTCATAGTTGTTTCCACTTTCTCTTTTTGTAATTCTCATTAAATCAATAATGTGTTTCTTTGGAAATTTATCTTCAATATCTCTAAACTCTTCTGAAGTATTCCCGATAACAAGTATATCGGCATTTTCTGTTACTTTTTGAAGATTATTGCTAAGTCTTTCATTAATATGGTGTAATTCCCCTTCTAGTAACGCTAAATTTGCTCCATCCTCTTTTGCTTTTACAACATTTCTGTCATAAATCCCCAATTCATACCCTTTTCCTATTAACATTTCTGCCAATTCAAGAACAGGAGACTCTCTTAAATCATCTGTATCTGCTTTAAAGCTCAAACCTAAAATTGCAATTTTTCTTGTTTTCAATGGTCTTATAAACTCTTCAAGAATTCTTCTAACCTGTGCATGATTACTTGTCATCAATGAGTTTAAAAGTGGTGCTGTGACATCAAGCGATTTTGCTTTATGCACGATAGCTCTTACATCTTTAGGAAGGCACGAACCACCAAAAGCAAATCCAGGACGCATATAGTATTTTGAAATATTGAGTTTTGTATCTTCGCAGAAAATATCCATTACTTTATGAGAATCAATTCCCACATTTTTACAAATCATCCCTATCTCATTTGCAAATGTAATTTTTGTTGCATGCCATGCATTTGAAGCATATTTCATCATCTCTGCAACTTCAATATTTGTCTCATGAAGTGGTGCATCAATAAAAGAATAGAGCTCTTTAAATATCTCTATACTCTGTTTGTCTTCTGTTCCGACAACTGTTAATGCAGGATGATAAAAGTCTGCAATAGCTGTACTCTCACGTAAAAACTCGGGATTTGAAACATACCCAAAATCTTGCCCTAGTTTTTTCCCTGATGTTTTTTCAATAATAGGAATAACACTGTTTTTTGCAGTACCTGGAAGTACTGTACTACGCATTGAAACAATGTGGTACTCAGACTTCTCTTTTAAAACTTCCCCTATTGATTCAGCTGCTGCTTCAATATATCTTAAATCCAAAGAGCCGTTAATCTCACTTGGCGTACCAACACAGATAATTGTGATATCACTGTTTTCAATAGCAAATTTTAAATCTGTCGTAGCTTGAAGATGTTTTTCTTCTACTGACTTTTTAATATATTTATCTAAATCTTTCTCAACAATAGGAGATTGTCCCTTGTTTATAAGATCAATTTTTACAGGATCAAGATCCACCCCAATAACATCATGTCCTTCATATGCAAAACATGCAGAACATACTGCCCCCACATATCCTAATCCAACTACACTTATACGCAAATTTTATCCTTTAATTTTTAGACTAATCTTTTATTCTTATATTTTACTTTGTTAATACTTATATAAGATTTATTGAAAGTGATAATTTCACGATTCTTTCAAAAGGTTACATCTTCTTACAATTTTGTTATAATACAAGCAAGATAGGAGGTCTTTTATGAAACTCTATGCAAACTTTGTTGATATTTACCGAAAAAACATCTATCCTGCAAAAATCACTATAACAAATGATAAAATTGCCTCCATTGAAAAAACAGACAAAGAGTGTTCTACATATATATTACCTGGTTTTATTGACGCACATATTCATATTGAAAGTTCGATGCTCATTCCGACTCAATTTGCAAAACTTGCAACACGCCACGGTACAGTAGCAACTGTAAGTGATCCTCATGAAATTGCCAATGTTTTAGGTGTTGCAGGTATAGAATATATGATAGATAATGCAAAAAAGAGTGATTTAAAGATCTATTTTGGTGCTTCACCTTGTGTTCCGGCAACACCTTTTGAAACAAATGGTGCAACACTCAATGCACAAACTATAGAAAAACTTCTTGCCCGTAATGATATCTACTACCTGAGTGAAGTAATGAATTTTCCGGGTGTTATTAATGATGATAAAGATATGCTAGCAAAAATAAACAGTGCGAAACGCCATAACAAACCTATAGATGGTCACGCACCGGCTTTAAGAGGAGAAAATCTTCAAAAATATATTGATGCAGGGGTACAAACCGATCATGAAGCCTTTTCATACGATGAAGCAGTTGAAAAAATAGAAAAAGGAATGAAAATAGAAATACGAGAAGGAAGTGCTGCCAAAAACTATAAAGCCCTTCATCCACTTATTGATAAAGAGTATGAAAATCTAATGTTTTGTAGTGATGACAAACATCCAAACGATTTGAAAAAAGGGCATATTAACGAACTTGTCAAACATGCAATAGAAGATGGACATGAACTTTTCAAAGTACTCCAGATTGCCTGTATAAACCCTATAAAGCACTATAAACTTGATGTAGGAAGACTAAAAATAGGTGATGATGCCGATTTTATAGAAGTTAAAAACCTTCAAGATTTTGAAATTATTAAAACAGTTATTAAAGGAGAGGTTGTTTTTCAAAAAGGCTTGGCCCAAAAGAAAATAACAGATAAAGAACAACCCAATAACTTTGTTATTCAACAAAAAACAGTTGAAGATTACGAGATGCATCAAAAGTGTAGTAATTACAACATTATCCATGCGATTAACGGAGAACTCATTACTACACCTCTAAAGCAACAGCTTCAAACAAAAGAGCATAAGGTTATAGCAGATATACAAAGAGATATACTCTTTATCAGCGTTACTAACAGATATAAAGATACAAAACCGACACTTGCTCTCATTAATGGGTTTGGACTGTGTGAAGGTGCTATAGCTTCAAGTGTTGCACATGATTCTCATAATATTATTGCCGTAGGGTGTGATGCAAAAAGTATTACAAAGGTTGTTAATGCAATTATTGAGACAAAAGGTGGAATAGCAGCTGTAAATAAAGCTGGAAAGTTACACCATCTCCCACTCCCTGTTGCAGGGCTTATGAGTAATGAAGATGGAGAATATATAGCCAATCTTTACGAAAAGCTAGAGAGCTTTACAAAAAAAGAGCTCAAGAGTACGCTTGAGTCCCCATTTATGACACTCTCTTTTATGGCATTACTAGTCATTCCAGAGATTAAAATAAGTGACAAAGGTCTCTTTGACAGTAATGCATTTCATTTTATAAAGGAGTGCAAACAGTGAATCTATTCAATTTCTTCCAACTCAAAAGACACAATACTACACCTATAAGAGAGTTTATTGCAGGTTCTACCACATTTTTTGCAATGCTCTACATCATTCCAGTCAATGCAACCATACTCCACACTTCAGGTATGCCATTTGATGCACTTGTGAGTGCAACTATTCTTATGACAGTAATTGCAACGATGATTACTGCACTTTGGGCAAATACACCTATTGCCATGAGTGTCGGGATGGGACTAAATGCCTACTTTAGTTATGGCCTTGTTCTTGGTATGAAAATTCCTTGGCAGAGTGCTTTGGGTGTTGTATTTTTATCGGGAATATTCTATTTGATTATTGCACTGACACCACTACGTGCCTGGATTATAAAAACAATTCCTATGGATATCAAACGGGCAACAAGTGCCGGGATAGGTGCATTTATAGCTTTTATAGGTCTCAAAGAGATGGGTCTTATAATTGACTCTCCTGCAACACTTGTACAACTGGGGCATTTGGGAGATGAAAAGGTACTTCTTGCAATCTTTTCTCTTTTTACTGCCCTTGTTTTAAGTATGCTCAAAGTTCGTGGAGCACTTATACTCTCTATATTTATCACATCATTGCTTGCTTGGGTTATAGGTGTCAGCCCTGCTCCAAAAGAGATATTTTCTATGCCTGCATCCATAGCACCAATCTTTTTGGAGATGGATATCACTGCAGCCTTTACACTTGCTATGATACCTGTTATTTTAACCTTTTTACTCACAGATATTTTTGATACAATAGGAACATTAATAGGTGTTGGGCTTAGAGCTGAACTTTTTCAAGAAGATGAACCACAAGCGTTGGAGAGAACTATGCAGAGTGATGCTTTGGCAACAATACTCAGCGGGGTTTGTGGCGTAACAAGTACAACAGCATTTATTGAGAGTGCTACCGGTGTTGAGGAGGGAGGCAGAACAGGATTAAGCAGCTTTTTTACTGCCCTTTTATTCCTGCTGCCACTCTTCTTACTGCCTCTTTTTGAAGCTATTCCCTCTTATACAATCTATCCTGTTTTGGTTGTTGTTGGAAGTTATATGTTTAGTGAGCTGGGAAATATTGACTATAAAGATGATGCCATTAAGTATGCAACCTTCTTTCTTGTTATTATGATGCCCCTTACCTACTCTATAACAAATGGGCTGCTTATTGGAGCATTTGTCTATGTTGTCATTAAACTCTTCAAAAAAGAGTTTAATGTTTTACAAAGTGCAATGGGGCTGATGGCACTCTTGGCAGTTATACTCTTTTATATGCATTAGATAAAATTAGGAGCATCATTCGCAAAGAGAATAATATCTCCTGCTTGTGTCTGTTTTGCAAGCAACTCTGTCAAGGCACTCTTATCTGCAAGTAAAATCTTATTTTTAACACGCAGGTTTTTATCGAAAAGTTCGGCATTTAATGCACCTGTTACAATAACAATATCAAAGACATCATTAATAGCCTCTATAAGTTTAAGATTTAACTCTTTTGAACTCTCAACAAGTCCCGGTGTAACAATCACTTTGCGTCCATTATGCAAAGAACAGAGGCGTACTGCTTCAAGCATACCGTCTATATTGCCGTTATAACCATCATCAAGTATGATTTTTCCACCCGCTTTTATTAACTGCAAACGATGCTCTACCGGGTGCAGCTTTGCAACAGCTTTTATTATCTCTTCATTGCTCATACCAAAATCTTTGGCAATTCGCACCGCTACTGCAATATTCATCGTCTGAAAAGCACCCAAAATATCGGTATGGAGCTCTAAGCGTTCATCATCTATTTGAAGTGTAAAATCTATTCCCTCAAGTGTTGCACTAAGCTCTTGAATCTCATCACCGAAAAAAGTCACCTTCGGATGTGCTTCATCTGTCACAGAGGTATGAATATATGCCTTTTGCAGTCGTGGAGATTGCATAATCTCCAATTTTGTTCGAATAATATTATCAAGCGATTTAAAATACTCAATATGTGCTTCACCAACGCGTCCTACAACAACAGTCTGTGGCTCTAAAAAGCTTGTAATCTCATAGATGTCACCACTCTCACGCGCACCAGCCTCACAGACATATACCTCCACATCCTCACGCAGATTGTTATTGACATCAGCAACAATGCCACCAATAGTATTAACACTTCGTGGAGTTGCATAAACACGATATTTTGCTGCAAGAATCTCTGCTACAAAGTTCTTGATACTTGTCTTTCCATAACTTCCTGTAATACAGATAATTTGCAGATCTTTCATCTCACGCAGCTTCTTTTTAGCCTCTTTTTTATAGACATTAAACAAAAATTTCTCTATAAGAGTAGAGCCTATATAAGCGACTGTCAAAGGCATCACTACACCATAAATTGCACACCCTTCTTTAAGCGTACAGAGAGTATCTTGAAAAAGTGTCAAGGAGACAAGTAAAATCAAAAATCTCTTTACTCTCCATGTAAGAACAAGCTTCTTATCCAATCTTTTATGCCAAATAACAATAGCTGGAATAACGGCAAAGATAAAGAAGATTGTAAAAAACTTACCTGTTGTATAGTAAGCAACAAGAGGAATAATAAAGTAGAGTATATGCCAATGCGGTTTATGATGCTTTAACACAACTCTCTCTATCTTATAATCATACCATTGCAAGTTTGTTATAAGATACCATCCAAGAAGTGTAACAAACACGACATTGACAACAAAGGCGACAAAAGTCTCATAATTTTCCATCTATTTTCCTAAACTCTCTAAGAATTTTGCTTCTATTTTTTTGGAGATATCTGCACTGTTTTTCATAAAAAAGTAGTGATCTCCTTCATAAACATAAAGCGAAGAGTCCGCTATAAGTTCATCTATCTTCTGAGCCGATGAGAGCGGTGTAGCAGTATCATCTTTTCCCCAAAAAAGTGCAGCTTTTCCCTCATATTTTGCAAATATATCACTAAAATCTTCATTGACAACATTTTTAAAAGTTTCATACATATAATCATTTAACTCTTTTGCATCTTCTGCAACAAATAAAGAACGAAATTTTGAAAGACCAAAAAATTTCAAAGCTTTAAAGAGTGCTATTTTTGCTTTGACTTTGAATGATTTATCAATATAGATTCCTGCACTTGCAACCAGAACAAGCATCTTAGGTTCAAGCAAGAGTGCTACTTTTCCTCCAAAAGAGTGTCCCATAACAATATCTTTTTGGGCATTGATATGAATCATAAAAAGCTCTACTATACGTGCCACATCTTCTGTTGTAAGTGCCATAGAACAAGTAGAGTTCCCAAAACCAGGCAAATCAATATAGATATGACGAAAGGTATCCATATAGGCACTAAAACTCTGTTTCATAAGATTTTTATTACTGCCCCATCCATGTAAAACTATCAAATCAACCTTTGCGTGAGGGTTGAGTATCTCATAACTTATATCAAATGTATGCTGTTTATACTGAATGGTCTTAATTGCCATTACTTCCCTTTTGCCTTTGATATTGAGTGAATATACTCATAATTGGCCTTGACTCTCTTCTTCTCCGGAAGGGAATTACTCAAATCTTCAATCACTTTCTCAAAATCATCAAAGAGATAGTTTGCCATAGAGCCTGGAATAGGATTTATCTCATTAAGCAGTACTTCATCATTATGGACAAAAAAATCACAACGGATAAGTGCTCCTTCAAAGAGACCTCTATAGACTTTGTCAAAACTGGCTCTGAGTCTATTCTCCAACTCTTGGGATATATCAGCTTTTAAGACCTGCTCTGAACGGGAGAAGTCCATATATTTTTTATCAAAATCCAAAAATTCCTCTTTGTGAGGCTCTTCTACTATAGAGTAGTGCATTGCATTATTTGCCCAATATCCTGCAAGATTATACTCCTTAACACCCTCTAAAAATGGTTCAATCAATACAATAGAATCAAATTCAAAGGCAACATCAAGCGCATAATCAAGCTCACTCTCATCTTTGACAATACTGACACCAATGGAACTTCCAAGACGAGATGGTTTGACAATAACAGGATAAGAGATAGAGATATTACTCATCTCATCTTTATGTGCCAGTTCATAACGCACACTCTTTACACCTACAGCTTCACAAAGATATTTCGTATAACGCTTATCATAAGAAAATACAGAGGCATCCATACGAGGACCGATATAATCCAAAGAGTAAAAATCAAGCAATGCTGCAATAGTACCATCTTCTCCATCTGCTCCGTGAATTAGATTTAAAACGGTACCGTTATACTCTTTTACAGTGCCAAAAATACCTTTTTTCGGTTCTACAAAAGCACCTTGCGTGAGATGCAACTGAGGCATACTTTTATGCTCACCTTTAGAAAAAGTAACTGCTTTCATCTGAGCACTTTCAATAAGATAAAAAGAGTGATCGCTGTCACAAAAAACAAAAGTCAAATCAAAATTTTGTAATTTTTCTTTTATAGTAATAGCACTTACAATACTAATCTCATGCTCAAAACTTGCCCCACCAAATAAAATCGTTAATTTCAATATATATTTCCTTGCGTTAAATTGTCTGTAGTAATTTCAATGCACCCTTGACAAGTGAAGCCGTATCATCTGCTTCACACGCAGCAAGTGCTTTTGAAATCTTATCTTTTTTAAATCCGAGAGCCTCTAGTGCCTCACTCGCTTCATTATATGCAACAGATGCAGATGGAGTCGCTCCATCACTCTGAAGTATCTCTGCATCAAAACCGTTAAGCTCCACTAAAATACGCCCTGCACTCTTTGGACCGATACCCGGAACTTTTTGTACCGCCTTAACATCTTTGTTATTGAGGACAGTAGCAAATTGCGCAGGCGTATAGGTTGAACATATTGCCATAGCAACTTTTGGACCGACACCGTTAATCTTTATAAGTCTGGCAAACAGCTTCTTCTCACTTATATCTATAAAACCATACAAAAGATTTGCATCTTCACGAATTATCTGTGTCGTAAAGAGAGATACCCCTTTATCCCCAAGTGCAGAAAAAGTGTGTAATGATATAAAAACTTCATAAACAACTCCATTTACATTTATATGTACAAAACTCGGCTCTTTATGAACGACATTTCCCTCTAGTCCAACTATCATCTACTGCTTCTCTCCCTGCTCTTTTACAGGAGCAATGGCATACTCCCCTTCATTGACCTCTACAATTCCAAAAACCTTATCTAAAGAGCCCTCCATAGGTTTATAGACCAACTCCATCGGCGGATCAACAAGTTTGAACCTTATCTCGTTATATCCTACCCATTTATCTCTGTTGATAACACGTGCATCAAAAATAGAGTCTCCAAAAGAGGCAGTTCGTGTTGTAAGCATATTGAGCTTCTCTTGTTTGAGTGCGAACTCCTCTTTTAACTCTTTAAGGCGTAATTGCATATTTTGAAACTGTTTATACTTTTTGACAAAACTCTCCGGCATCTTTACACCATTCTTTTGATAGTGCAGCAATCGTTTTTTTATCTCTACAAATGATTTTGTCCCGCTTTTGATTAAATCAGCATACTTTTTAATCTCTTTTTTCAAATCACGCAAATCAATTTTAAGCTCTTTAATCATCTCTTCGTTATCTTCTACGGAGTTACGGGCATCACGACTTAAAAGTGGGTCAATAGTAAAGATATTTTCACTTCCGAGCATCTTTTTAATCTCTATTCTCTTTGAGGCTGTTGCTTTGACATGAGAAGCACAGATATCAATTTCTATCTCTTTTGCACGGATAACTCCTCCGACTGCCTGTGCAACTTCGGCTTTAAGTGCTTCGATTTTTCCGTGTTCAAGTCTGGTGACATGTACATGCTCACCATATGCCATACCCTTATGCACATTTATCTCAAGCTCATCTGCTGTTACTGTGGCAGTTTTATGCGTCTGTCCGCCAATAACTGCTTTTTTGGCTACAACTGTTGCATTGGAACCGACATTCCCATCTATCTCTATCTCAGTAACTTCTACATTCATCCCTGAACCGACAGCATCTTTAATAGCATCTGCCTCTTTAACAGTGATATTGACATCAGAATCAACACCGCTGTCTATAGAACCGGTTGTCTTAAAACTGATGGCATCAACATCTACCTCTTTTTTTATCACATAGGTATTATTCTCTAGGGCAATATAACCATTCTCATTTGCATAGTAGCGAATCGCATCATCATCTTCTACAACACGAATCGTCTCATTAACACTAAATTTTGGCTCATTGGAGATAATCGGCTCTTTAGGCTCCATATACTCACCACGGCAGTTACGTCCCGGTTTTCCTTTTTTTGCTTTGATATATTCAATAAGCAAATCACCCTCACGCACACTCTGAATAAATCCTCTTGAGGCATAATCTACACGCTCATTCTCATCAACTTCCTGTGAATTTTCATAATGAAGTATCAGTTCATCATTAATCGTTGCCGTCGGCTCATACGCTTCGGCAATAAGATGTGTCTCACTCTGCTCAAACTCTAACCTCTCAGCAATTCTTACCCGTGCAGAGATTTTTGAAGCCAACTCATCAACCATAGAGTCAAACATATAGACAAGAATTCCCGCACGAATCTTTTTGCGATTTATCATCTCTATAAAGTCATACTCAAAACGAGAACTGTAATCTACACGAGAACCCTGAGCTATGCTGAGATAGACTTTACACTTTGTAGCATTGGCTCCAACAGCTAGTTTTAAAGCACTGTATGGATCATCTTTGGAAGTTTTTTTGGAAAATATCTCTATTTCATAGAGCTGTTTTATCTGAAAATCAGGATTAAGAAGCAGTGACTCGTCATGAAAATTCTGAGCCTCTTCCACAGAAAGCTCTTCCCACTCCGTATCTTTTACATCTTTGGAGACAAGACGGGTAAAAGTCTGAACATCCAAAATATTAAAATCAAGAAGTTCAGGCTCCATCTCATAAGATTTAGCAATGTTAAATATCTCTTTTGCAACATTTTGTGTGCGAACTACAGTAGGACGAACTTTTTTCAGTGCAGGAGTCTTTTTACTTGAGCCAAATAGTGCCATTATTTATCCAGATAGTTTATTAGAGGAGATTTTAACGAAATATTTGTTAAAATTTCGTAAAAGTTATATATTCCATACAAAGTGTCCTATGTTTAAAGCTATATTCACCAACAGTTTTGGTATCTTATTTTCTCGTATTTTAGGGTTTGTCAGAGACCTGCTAACAGCTTCTGTTTTAGGTGCTTCACTCTACAGCGATATCTTTTTCATTGCCTTTAAACTGCCAAATCTCTTCCGTCGTATCTTTGCAGAGGGTGCATTTACTCAGGTTTTTATACCCGCTTTTGCAAGAAGCAGACACAAAGCGGTCTTTGCAATCCATACCTTTTTACTCTTTTTGAGTCTCATTTTGCTTATAAGCCTGCTTGTAAATCTCACACCACAGCTCTTTACAAAGGCTATTGCAAGTGGTTTTGACAGAGAGACAATCAACATTGCAGCACCCTATGTCTCTATAAACTTCTGGTATCTGCCGCTTATCTTTTGTGTAACCTTTCTTGCATCCATACTGCAGTACAAACACCACTTTGCCACAACTGCCTTTGCTACAGCACTTCTCAATCTCTCATTGATTGTTGCGCTTTTGCTTGCAAAGGGGAAAAATAGTGAAACTATTGTCTATTATCTCAGTTTTGGCGTTGTTATTGGCGGATTTTTACAGCTTGTCGCACATTTTATCGCAATTTGGAGAATGGGACTTTTAAAACTGCTCTTTGGCGGTTTTAAATATCTGCGTAAAAAATCACAAAGCATCCAAGAGGATACAAAACGCTTTAGAAACAACTTCTTTCCTGCCATCTGGGGAAACTCTACAGCACAGATATCTGCCTTTTTAGATACCTTTTTAGCCTCATTTTTGGTAACTGGATCTATCTCCTATCTCTACTATGCCAATCGTATTTTCCAACTCCCTTTGGCACTCTTTGCCATCGCTACATCTGTAGCCCTCTTCCCGCGTGTAGCCCGTTATCTGAAAAATGATGATGAGACAAAAGCATTGCAGAATCTGGGACGTGCTTTTTGGTTTTTGAGCTTTTTGCTCACAGCCAGTACCCTTGGTGGTATCATTCTCTCACGTGAGATTATCACACTCCTTTTTGAGCGGGGTGCCTTTGATACAGCAGATACAACACACACCTCACTCGTACTGATTATGTACTTGGCAGGACTGCTCCCTTTTGGACTCCAAAAGCTCTTTGTCCTCTGGCTCTATGCAAAAGAGATGCAGTTGCGTGCTGCCAAGATAGCTACTATTTCACTCCTTGTCTATACCCTCTTTGCTCTTGCTTTCATTAAGCCTTTTGGAGTGGCAGGACTTGCACTTGCAAGTACCATTGGCGGCTACGTGAGCCTCTTTTTTACACTCAGAGTTTTTGGGTGGCAAAACTTTTTTGCTATACTTCGCTCACGCAATCTGCTCTATCTCATAGCAGGCTCACTCATCTTTACTGCTCTGATGATAATTTTAAAGGATTTTATTGATGTTTATCTATGACTCTGTACAAAAAACAAAACGAAAATTTGAACCTCTGGTTGCCGATAAAGCAACACTCTATGTCTGCGGCCCTACTGTCTATGACAATGCCCATCTCGGTCACGCAAAATCTGCTTTGGTCTTTGATCTGCTCTCACGCACACTTCGTGCCAACGGCTATGAGGTCACCTATGCAAGGAATATCACCGATATTGATGATAAAATCATTAAAAAAGCGATAGAAGAGAAAAAAGATATCAAAGCCATTACAGATTTTTATACAGAGGCATTTCATAAAGAGATGGAAGCAATCGGAGTAAAGCGTCCAGATATCGAGCCAAAAGCCACAGAGTCACTTGAAGCGATGTATGCACTTATAGAGAGACTCATTACAAATAAACACGCCTATCAGACAAGTGACGGTGATGTCTATTTTGATACATCAAGCGATGCCAACTACCTCTCGCTCTCACATCGTGTTCAAAATGAAGATGAACGCCAGGAACGCGTAGAGAGCTCCAAAGAGAAAAAAAATCCAGCTGACTTTGCACTATGGAAAGCAGTAAAAGATGATTCTGTAAAGTTTGATTCTCCTTTTGGAGAGGGGCGTCCCGGATGGCATTTGGAGTGTTCGGCAATGATAGAGAAACATCTTGCCTACAAAGATAAAGCGTTTGCTATCGATATTCACGGCGGCGGGGCTGACCTGCTCTTTCCTCACCACGAAAACGAAGCTGCCCAAACCCGCTGTGCCACAAAACACGAACTGGCAAACTACTGGATGCATAACGGTTTTGTAACCATTGACGGAGAGAAGATGAGTAAATCTCTGGGCAACAGTTTCTTCTTAAAAGATGCCCTGCGTGAGTATGATGGAGAGGTACTGCGTTTTTACCTTTTAAGCTCTCACTACCGTTCAAACTTCAACTTTAACACCCAGGATTTGGAGAGTTCAAAAAAGAGACTTGACAAACTCTACCGCCTTAAAAAACGGCTCTTTTCAATGGCAGCAAACAACGAAAAAACTCCATTTCAAGAGAAGCTACTAGAGGCTTTAAATGATGACTTAAATGTCTCAACAGCACTTGCGCTTATAGATGAGATGGTATCTCACGCAAATGAGACACTTGACAGCCCAGGCAAACACAAAGCACTTAAAAAAGAGACCCTCGCAAACCTTGCCTACATTGAAGAGCTGCTTGGATTTGGTGCAAAAAACCCTTTTGAGTATTTTCAGTTTGGTATAGATGAAGCGACAAAAGAGCAAATAGAAGCACTTATTGCCTCACGTGATGAAGCAAAAAAAGCGAAAGATTTTGCCCTCTCAGACACTCTGCGTGAGGAGATACTCTCTTTTGGCGTACAGATTATGGATACACCGCAGGGCACTTTTTGGGAAAAAGTCTAATGGCTGACATCAACGAAGTTCAAAAAGTTTTACAAGCAAACCAGCAAAATACAAATGAGGAGTTTAAACGCCTTTTTCACGGGCGTGGCGGTCTCTATGAAGGTTTTAGACATCTGACAGTTGATCATATTAACAGCGATATCCTCTTTATTGCACTCTATTTTCAAGAAGCAAATGAAGCTGCAGTTATTGATATGCTGATGGAGTTTGCAGCAGAGGCATCTTATGAGACAGTAGTTCTTCAGCGCCGTTATGAGAGAGGCTCGCCGAGTGAAGTACTCCTTGGAGAGCTTCCAGAGGAGCTCTATATAGTTGAAAACGGTATGAAACTCAAACTCAACCTCCTCTCCAATAAAAACAGCTACTACTTTGCAGATATGAAAAACGGCCGTGCATTTGTGCGTGAGGCAGCAGAGAATAAAAATGTTCTTAATCTCTTCTCATATACCTGTGCCTTTAGTGTTGCTGCAAAATTTGGAGGGGCAAAAAGTGTTGTCAATATAGATATGAGCAAAGGGGCACTTAAAATCGGTATGGCAAACCACTCTTTAAACAGACTCGACCCAAAAGGTGTCAGTTTTTTACCCTACAATATCTTAAAATCCTTCTCTAACATCCGACGAAAAGGTCCTTATGACCTCATTATCATTGACCCGCCAAGTTTTCAAAAAGGGAGCTTTGAGGCAACAAAAGATTATGAAAAAATAATTAAAAAACTGCCACAGATAGCAAGTGATGAGTGCATACTCCTCGCCTGCCTTAACTCTCCTGAACTGACAAGCACTTTTCTTATAGAGCTCATAGAGAGATGGGCACCTAGTTTCATCTATGAAAGAAGAGTGCAAAACCTAGAGGAGTTTGCAAGTGCAGATGAAGAAAAATCTCTTAAAAATCTCGTTTTCAAACGCAAAAACAGCGATGAAGCTTAAAAAAGCCTCATCTGCTCTTAGTGACAATAGCTAGCGAGCAGTCCCTCACGCAGAGCATTATACTTCTCTTCACCCTCTAATTTTTTTACAATCTCAAGTGCAAAACAGAGAGCCGTAGCCGGTCCTCGTGAGGTCATAACATTACTATCTTCAACAACCATAGCACTATCACCCTGATACCCCTCTTCTCTAATCTGCTCTTCAACAGACGGATAACAGGTATAGTTCTCTTTCAGTACTCCTGCTTTGTTAAGTGCAAACGGTGCGGCACAAATAGCACCTATATTTTTCCCTTTTGCATCCATCTCACGCAAGAGGTTTTGCACATTTGCATCATCTGCCAAAGCATGGGTTCCATCCCATCCACCGGGAAGTACTATCATATCAATGGTATCGGCATTCACATCTTTTAGCTCTGTATCTGCTTGAATTACAATACCATTCGCTCCTTTTACAAGCATATTTTCGTCTAATGCTCCAATAAGAACCTCTATCTCAGCACGACGCAGTACATCTATAATGCTCACAGCCTCTATCTCTTCAAAACCACCTGCAAGTGGTACAAGAACTCTCTTCATAAATATAACTCCTTTTCATCTATTTGGATACTATGAGATATTTTAGCACTTATTATTTAACTTACATTTAAAGAACAATGCGATACCATCCCTCCGCAAGAGCTTATTAAGAGTAAGAGGTGATTGATGAAATATTTTTACTTATTTACTATTTTTATTGCACTTATCTTTACATCTTGTTCAAGTGAGCCTCAAAAAGTATTAAAAATCTCCACAAACTCCTGGATAGGATATGCTCCACTCTTTTATGCCCAAGAAAAAGGCTACCTTAAAGAGATAGAAGTAACACTGCTTACCAATGTCTCTTTGGCTGAAGCTGCAGAACTTTACAATATCGGTAAAGCAGATATGGTAACGACAACTCAACACGAATACTACTCTCTTAAAAAATCGAATAAGAGTCTTGTTCCGATTATTCTCTTTGATCGCTCGGACGGTGGAGATATTATACTCTCAAACAGAACTATTCAAGAGTTACAAAAAGCACAAAGGATTACAGCCTACCTTGAGATAGACTCTATAAATGCTGAAGTTCTTACAGAATTTATGAAAAAATATCATATTAATAGCAATAAAATAGATTTTATAAACAAAGATCAAGCACAAATAGAAGAGATACAAAATGATGCAACTCAAAATATCATCATTGTCACCTATGCACCCTACAATATAAAATTGTTACAAAACAGATTTACTGAAGTAGCTTCAACAAAAGATGAAAATACACTCCTTGTCATAGATGCACTCTGCACAAGTAGAGAATTCTTAGAACAGAACAAAGAGAAACTCAAAAAACTAAAAAAAATAATCGACAGATCCATACAAGAGATAATGCGTGACAAGAAAACTTCTTATAAGCTTATTAAAAACTATTTTGGAAATATCAGCTATGATAACTACATTAACTCTTTAAACCTTATAGTATGGATAAACAGACCATCTGAAAAAATTTTAGAAAAGATAAAAACTATAGGATATGATAAGAGATGGCTCATCCAATAAAACATATATCTATTAAACTCTTTTCTCTCATTATCTTTATATCCCTCTTTTTAGGAGGAAGTTATCTGCTCTATAAATTTTTTGATGACTCTAAAAATGTTACAGAGAGACTTTTAGAAGAGAATATTCAGTATAATCTGCTCAATGTTAAATATTTTCTGGATAAAAACTTCAAAAAAGGCAATATCAATCAGATCAAATCCTATTTGGACACTATGGTCTATTCTAACAATATGATTAGTGATATTCATATTATCAGTGATACAAATGAACTTCTATACTCTACAGACAATGATTTCTTTGCATTACATAAAAAAATAAAATGCGTACCTATCGCAAATATAGTCAATTCTAAAATATTTGACCAACAGTGTTACTCATTCTCCATTAAACTCTTTAACAAACTGACACCTTACTACTATACAAGCAATATCTATTTGAATAAAAACTATTTGGACTCACTTGTAAAAAATAAAATTTTAAAATATTTCACACTCTTTTTTGCATACTTTTTTCTCTTTATGCTCTTTTTATGGTTTATCATCAACAAATTACTTATCAAACCGCTTCATGCACTCTATACATTTGCCTACTCACCGGAAAAGATTCCAGAAACTTTTTCTATAGAAGAGTTTGAAAGTATTCGCCACTCACTTGATGTTACATTCAGAAGACTTAAAAAAGAACAAAAAGAGCTCTTTAATCTCTCTACCAAAGATCCTCTTAGCGGTCTTTACAACCGTTTTAGTCTTACAGAAAAAATAAACTGGCTCATCTCAAAAAACAGAAGAGACAAAAAGCGCTTTGCTCTGCTCTTTTTGGATCTGGATAACTTCAAGAATATCAACGATTCAAAAGGACATGAGTTTGGGGACAAGGTTTTAAAACATATAGCCGAAGTTCTCCTCTCTTGCGTGAGAGATAATGATATTGTCTCCCGTCTCGGTGGAGATGAATTTGTCGTCATACTGCCCGATCTTAAAGATGAAAAGACAATTATCGAAGTTATCCATCGTATTCAAAAGATGCTTGCACAGCCCGTTACCTTTGAAAACTACAAATATACAATTACCTGCAGTATTGGCGTAACCATCTATCCAAAAGATGGTAAAAGTGTTACAGAACTGCTAAAAAATGCAGATATCGCTATGTATAAATCAAAAGAGTTGGGTAAGAACAACTTTCATTTTTTCACCGAAAATCTCAATCAGCAACTCCAAGAGAAAATAAAAATTCAAAGAATGATGGTAAATGCATTAGAAAATGGCTATTTCCAACTCTACTATCAACCAAAAGTCGATATTAAAAGCAATAAAATAGTGGGATGTGAAGCACTTATTCGTCTTATAGATCCAAGAGAGGGTTTAATTCCTCCTGATAAGTTCATTCCCGTTGCCGAGGAGAACAACTTTATCATTCCGCTTGGAGACTGGGTTATACAACAGGCTGTCAAACAGCTCAATATCTGGAAAGAAAGCGAATATCAAGATATAAAGATATCTATCAATATATCAGGCATACAATTCAAAGAGAAAAACTTTTTTGAAAAACTTAAGAATGAAACACAATCTATTGAACGCTCAAGACTTGATCTCGAACTTACTGAGTCAATACTTATGGATAATTTTGATGAAAAAATAGAGATTATTCATCAACTCAAAGCACTTGGTTTCACCCTTTCATTGGACGATTTTGGTACAGGATACTCCTCACTCTCATATCTTAAAAAAATACCTTTCAACACACTCAAAATTGATAAAAGTTTTATTGATGATATAGAAGATTCAAAAGAGCAGACTTTTGTAAATATGATAGTAAAAATTGCAAAAGAGCTTAAACTTGAAGTAGTGGCAGAAGGTGTGGAAGATGCTTACCAACTTCAATATCTAACTCAAATAGAATGTGAGCAATACCAAGGATATTTCTGTTCAAAACCACTTCCTGCAAAAGATTTTGAGAGACTTTTCCTCTCACTCAAATGTCCCTAATCTTTCTATTACTAAATTTTTAGTATAATCACTTTAATTTTTTAAAAAGTGAAACCTTAATGATAAACTATGAACTGATAAAGCCTCTTTTATTTAAACTGCAACCTGAAAATGCACATCATCTTGCTGAGTCTGTATTGCGTTTGCCAAATATCTGCCAACTCCCTTTTAACTTTTTTCTTGAGTCTCACTTCATAGCCGATGAAGTGCTCACGCAAGAGATTTTCGGTCGTAAATTTTACAATCCGGTCGGTCTTGGAGCAGGATTTGATAAAAATGCGACAATGATACGCGGCATACAGATGCTTGGTTTTGGATATACTGAGATAGGTACAGTCACACCAAAACCACAACCTGGAAATCCAAAACCAAGAATGTTCCGCCATATTGAAGAGCAGAGTATCCAAAATGCGATGGGCTTTAACAATGACGGTGCATACAAAGTTGTAAAACGCCTTCAAAAACGCTACCCTTTTACAACACCTATTGGAATAAATATCGGTAAAAACAAGATTACACCTGAAAAAGAAGCTATCAATGACTATACACACCTCATTAAGGCGTTTGACGGATTGGGAGACTACTTTGTCATCAATATCTCTTCACCAAACACTCCGGGACTTCGCGACCTGCAAAATGAAGAGTTCATAACAAAACTCTTTGCCGAGGCAAAAGCACTTACAGATATGCCGATTCTTTTAAAAATCGCCCCTGATATGACTCCAGAAGATGCAGTGGCTCTGACGACTCTGGCAGTTGAAAAAGGTGCGGATGGTATTATTGCTACCAATACGACCATTGATTACTCTTTGGTAAAACACCCAAAAGATATCGGTGGTATCAGCGGTGCGGTTTTAAAAGAGAAGAGTTTTCAAATATTTGAGGCTGTTGCAAAAGAGCTTTACGGGAAAACAACACTTATCTCTGTCGGCGGTATAGACTCTGCACAGGAGGCTTACAAGCGTATAAAAGCGGGAGCCTCTTTGGTACAGATTTTAAGCGGTATCGTATTTGGCGGTCCGGATATGATTATGAATATCAACCGTGAGCTTATTGAGCTGATAAAAGCAGATGGATACAGTAACATTACTGAAGCCATCGGAGCAGATAGAAAATAATGAAAATCATTACAACCTTTCTTTTGTGCGGCTCTCTTCTCTTTGGTGCTTCTTTCATCAACTACAGAGCCTCTCACGAAAACAAAATAAATAAGAGCGAGATACAAAGTATGCCTTCACCTCTACCAGAGTATAAAATAAAAACATTAGACAACGGACTTCAAGTTGTTGTTATTCCTCTTCATAATCAGACAGATGTCATCTCAACAGATATCTTCTATAAAGTCGGCAGTCGTAACGAAGTTATGGGAAAAACAGGAATAGCACATATGCTTGAGCATATGAACTTTAAAAGCACAAAAAACCTCAAAGCCGGAGAGTTCGACAGAGAGGTTAAAAGTGTCGGTGGTGTCAATAATGCCTCAACCGGTTTTGACTACACACACTACTACATCAAATCTTCAACACAAAATGTAAAAAAATCGATTGACCTCTTTGCAGAATTAATGCAAAATCTCAAGCTCAAAGATGAAGAGTTTCAACCAGAACGCAATGTCGTTATGGAGGAGCGCAGATGGAGAACAGACAACAACCCTCTTGGCTATCTCTACTTCAGACTCTTTAACAATGCCTATCTCTATCACCCTTACCATTGGACACCAATAGGTTTTAGCAACGATATTAAAAACTGGAGCATTGATGATATAAGAGATTTTCATGCAACATACTATCAGCCGCAAAATGCCATTTTAATGGTAACTGGAGATATTGACCCTGAAGTTGTCTTTGATGAAGCCCAAAAAGCATTCGGCAAAATCAAAAACAGCAAAAAAATTCCTGAAGTAAAATTTATTGAACCAAAACAAGATGGTCCAAAACGTCTTACTATACACAAAGAGAGTGAAGTAGAGATGATTGCCATCACTTTCCACATACCAAACTTTCAAGACAAAGACCAAGTGACACTCAGCGTTATCTCTGAGATTCTCTACTCAGGAAAAAGCTCACGTCTCTACAGAGAGCTTGTTGATAAAAAAGCCCTTGTCAATTCTGTCTATGCATACAATATGGAAAATATTGATCCGGGACTCTTTATATTTATGGCTACCTGTAATCCAGGTGTAAAAGCAGAAACAGTCGAAAAAGAGCTTATCAAACAGATAGAACGCCTAAAAAACGAACCGGTAACAGAAGCGGAACTTCAAAAAGTCAAAATAAACACAAAATCTGACTTTATCTACTCATTGGAGAGTTCTACTTCTGTGGCAAATCTTTATGGAAGTTATCTTGTCAGAGGAGATATTACACCACTTCAAAAGTATGAAGAGCGTGTCAATAAAATAACGGCAAAAAAAGTACAAGAAGTAGCACAAAAGTATTTTGATTTTAATCATTCAACAACAGTCATTCTAAAAAAATAGAGTTTTAGCTCTTTTTAGCTATAATTTCACTATCAATTTAAAGGGTAAAGTTTTATGAATATCGTAACTGGTTCTTCAACCGCACTGATTACTCCATTTAAAAATGGACAACTTGATGAGCAAAAATATGCACAACTCATCCAAAGACAAATTAACAATGGAATGGATGCAATCTGTCCAGTAGGGACAACTGGAGAGAGCGCAACGCTTACACATGATGAACACAAACGCTGTATAGAGATAGCTGTAGAAGTATGTAAAGGTACAGAGACAAAAGTTCTTGCAGGTGCAGGAAGCAATGCAACACATGAAGCTATTGAGATAGCAAAACATGCACAAAGTTGTGGTGTTGATGCAATCTTTTCAGTAAGCCCATACTATAACAAACCATCGCAAGAGGGACTCTACCAACACTATAAAGCAATAGCCGAAGCTGTGAGTGAATTACCTTTTATGCTCTACAATGTACCAGGTCGTACTGGCGTTGATATTAGCGCAGATACTGCCATTCGTCTTTTTGATGATGTCAAGAATATCTACGGGATCAAAGAGGCAACTGGTAGCTTAGAGCGTACAGTCGAGCTTCTCTCACGCAGACCTGATTTCAAAGTATTTTCAGGTGATGATGCTATTGATTACCCAATTTTAGCAAATGGTGGAGCCGGTGTAACTTCTGTTACATCAAATCTTATGCCTGATCTAAAAAGCGAACTGGTTCGTAAAGCTCTGAGCGGTGACTTTGAAGGAGCAAAAGCTCTTAACAACAAGCTCTACCCTTTAAACTCTGTAATGTTCTGTGAAGCCAACCCTATTCCGGTAAAAGCAGCAATGTATATTGCGGGGCTTCTTGATACTTTGGAGTACAGACTTCCTCTTGTTGCACCGAGTAAAGAGAATATGAAAAAAATTGAAGAAGTAATGAAAAATTACGACATAAAAGGATTATAAAATGGCAGATTTTAAAGGTAAAACACTCTTTATCAGCGGTGGTACTCGCGGTATCGGTAAAGCTATCGTTTATGCTTTTGCAGCAGCAGGAGCAAATGTAGCTTTTACATACGCTTCAAGTGCTGATACTGCAAATGAAATCATTGCAGATATTGAAGCAAAGTATGGTATTAAAAGCCGTGCATATAAGCTCAATATCTTAGAGCCAAACACATACAAAGATGTATTTAAAGAGTTTGATGAAGATTTCGATCAACTTAACTTCTTTATCTCAAATGCCATTATCTCTGGTCGTGCTGTAGTTGGCGGGTTTGGTCCTTTTATGCGTTTAAAACCCCGCGGACTTGACAATATCTGGACTGCTACAGTAGATGCATTCGTAGTAGGTGCACAAGAGGCAGCAAAAAGAATTGAAAAAGTCGGTGGTGGTAGTATCATCTCTATGAGTTCAACTGGCAACTTAGTCTATACTCCAAACTATGCAGGTCACGGCTCAAACAAAGCTGCAGTTGAGGCTATGGTGCGTTATGCAGCGGCGGAACTTGGAGAAAAAGGTATTCGTGTAAATGCAGTAAGCGGTGGTCCAATCGATACAGATGCACTCAAAGCATTCCCGAACTACGAAGAGGTAAAGGCAGAGGTTGTAAAACGCTCACCACTCTCACGTATGGGTATAGCTGAAGATTTAACAGGAGCTTGTAAGTTCTTATGTTCCAATGACTCTTCTTGGCTTACAGGACAGACTATTGTCGTAGATGGCGGAACAACATTCCAATAGACATAGCTAGGGCATTTGCCCTATTCCCCATACGTTCTTCTATAATGAAAACTGAATAAATCTCTTTTCTATCTCTAACTTTTTAAATCCAAAATGCTCTTTTATCCACGCAAAGGTCTCTTTTGTGTAGAGAAAAACGTGTGTCGGATCATTTTTATAGTACCACGATGCAAAATCTCTCTCATCATACATATCTGTCATAAGATAGAGTCTCCCACCCTCACGCAACATCTCACGCAAACGCTTAAACTCTCTGTAGGGCTTATAAAAGTGCTCTATTACCTCACAGGAGGATATATAGTCATACTCTGCTTGAAGGTATTGTGGATAGTTATGAAAATAGGGGTCATAATTGAGCACATCATAGCCGCTCTCACGCAATACTACTGCAATGATAGCCGACCTGCCTGCTCCAAAATCCAAGCCCTTATGAGTAGCTGTGAAATCTTTTTGTATCGCCTCTGTGATGGGTGATACAAATGTGCGATACCCTTCATCTTCAGTATCGATATCATGCATCTCATAGCGTTGTCTCTCTTCATCTCTTTGCGGTAAATCTTCTTCTACCACAAAAACAGCTCTACACTCCGGACATCTGCAGTATCGTTGTCTATCTTCATAAAACATCGGGCTCTTGGTATTACATAGGGGGCATTTTTCTTCCATACATAATCTTATCGTATCAACCATTGATAAGCAATAAAAAGATAAAATCTCATCACTACATTTTTAAGGAATTTTTTTGTTAAATTTACCAAATTTTCTAGCATCGCTCCGCATACTTCTTGCACCATTGATGTTTTGGGTTATTTTAAACCCTGATTTTTTTACATCACGCGGATATGATCTATCGTGGAACTACTACTTTGCATCACTTCTTTTTGTTTTAGCCAGTGTTACAGACTTTTTTGACGGCTATATTGCCAGAGAGTGGAATCAGATGACACTTTTGGGAGCTATTTTAGATCCTTTAGCAGACAAAATGCTCACTTTAGCTGCTTTTTTAGGGCTTATGGTTGTTGGAGAGGCATCTGCCTGGGCAATTTACATTATTATCGTGCGTGAGCTTTTTATTACAGGTATTCGTACCGTAGCTGTAAGTGAAGGTGTCAGTGTAAAAGCAAGCTGGGCAGGCAAAGTCAAAACAGTAGCACAGATGATAGCCATAGGCTTTTTACTTATGCGATGGCCTTATGGAGATGCTCTTCTTTGGTTTGCTGTATTTTTGACACTCTACTCAGGATTTGAGTATCTCTGGGGATTTAGAAAAGCTCTGCTGAAGGATGAGATTTAATGGGTTACTTTGTCTCACTTATAGTCCTCTCAGGACTTATATTTTTTCACGAACTCGGACACTATCTTGCAGCTCGTCTTATGGGTGTCTATGTAGAGGTCTTTAGTATCGGTTTTGGAAAACGATTACTTACTTTTAGAGCATTCTCTACAGAGTGGAGTATCTCTGCTATTCCATTGGGTGGATATGTCCGTATGAAAGGTCAGGATGACTCAGACCCGACAAAGAAAAACTTTGATGCAGACAGTTACAATACAAAAAATCCATTACAACGCATCTTCATTTTGGCAGCAGGACCTGCAGCAAACTTTGTTTTGGCATTTTTTCTCTATTTTACAATCGCTATGGGTAATCCTTCTATTATGGCTCCAGTCATTGGTGAAGTTGTCAAAGAGTCTCCTGCTTACGCAGCAGGGCTGCAAAAAAATGACACAATTCTCTCTATTAACGGTAAAAAAACAGAGTCGTGGAGAGAGATGGCAAAACTTATAGCAGAGTCGCAAGGTACCCTTACACTTGAAGTCAATAGAGATGGATACCTCAAACGCTTAAGCCTTACACCAGAACTTAAAAGTGCTAAAAATATGTATGGTGAAGATGTAAAACGCAAAATGATAGGTATCAGCGCTGCAGGTGTTATGAAAGAGCATAAGATGAACTTTATTCAAAAACTTCAATACGCAACTGACCAGACAATTTTTGCATCTACTGTAATCTTTACCGGAGTTAAAAAACTCATCATAGGTGATGTACCGGCAAGTGAGATGGGTGGTGTTATCTCTATTGTAAAACTGACATCCGATGCGACAGATGCAGGATGGATGAGCGTACTCTTCTTTGCTGCACTCATCTCTGTCAATCTTGGGGTGTTAAATCTACTTCCTATCCCTGCACTTGACGGTGGGCATATTATGTTTAATATTTATGAGCTGATTTTTCAACGTCCGCCAAGTGAAAAAATTCTTGTCAATCTCACAATAGCCGGCTGGGTCCTACTCTTTGGACTGATGGGACTTGGACTCTTTAACGATATCAATCGTCTTTTAGGTTCATAACTACTGATAGTTCTCTAAAAATGTAACAAACTCAGCTTCACAAACTGCTTTTGAAAAGTAGTATCCCTGCAGCTGGTCACAACCAAGCTCATGCAGCTTTTTGACATGGGCTTTTGTCTCAACACCCTCAGCAACAGTCTGAAAGCCCAAAGAGTGTGCCATAGAGATAATAGTCTGAACGATAACACTATCTTCATCATCATCTAACATATCCATAACAAATGATTTGTCAATTTTGAGTGTATCAACAGGAAACTTCTTCAAATATGCCAATGAAGAGTATCCAGTTCCAAAATCATCAATGGCAATAGAGACACCAAGCGCTCGCAAATCACTTAAAATTCTCAGCGTTGCATCAATATTTGCCATTGAAAGTGTCTCTGTAATCTCAAACTCCAACTGATGGGAATCAATCCCATACTTCTGAATTGTCTTATCTATATAATCAATAAGATTTGTATCTTGGAACTGTTTTACAGAGAGATTAATAGCTACTTTTAGTCCTGAAAAACCATTCTCATTCCATTTTGCTATTTTAGTAATCACATCTTCTATAATCCAATTTCCCATTTCAATAATAAGCCCTGTTGTCTCGGCAATCTCTATAAAATCATCAGGGAACATTAAACCCTCTTTTGGATGATTCCAGCGAATAAGAGCCTCTGCACCAGAAATAGCGTTTGTCTCTGCATCTACTTTAGGTTGAAAATAGATCTCCAACTCATTTTTATTCTTAATGGCTAAACGCAAATCTTGCTCTATATGCATCTGATAAGAGATAAAGTTCGTCATATTTTTAGAGAAGAACTTAAAGTTGTTTCTTCCCGCATTTTTTGCATCATACATTGCTGTATCGGCATTTGTCATCAGGGCTTCTAAATCTTCTCCGTCATCTGGATATATGGCAATTCCCAGACTCGTTGTAATATAGAGTTGATGGTTATCAACACTATGCTGTCCGCGTAAAGCTTCAATACATTTATTTGCAATCTCTGCTATATCTTCTTTATCTCGGATATGCGGTGCCAAAATAACAAACTCATCTCCACCGATACGCGAGACTGTATCAGACTCACGCAACTGTTTTTTTAAGAGATTTGCCACATAAATCAGCAGTTTATCGCCTGTATCGTGTCCGAGTGTATCATTGATGAGTTTAAAATGATCCAAATCCAAAAAAAGAAGTGCGAGTTTATGATTTTCACGTTTTGCATTTTGCAGAGCCTTATGGACTCTGTCTTTTAAGAGTGTTCTATTTGGCAGAGCAGTAAGCGGGTCATAATAAGCAAGTTGCTCAATGATTTTTTTATTCTGATTCTCACGTGTTATATCCATACTGACAGCTGTCACTTTAAAGAAATCATTCTTTTTCCTTCGTACTTTACCCCGTGTATGGATATCTCTACGCATCCCTTTTGCTGTTTCAATAGTATATTTAATATCAAATGTTGAACTGTTACGAATTGCATTATGTAACTCCTGCTTTACATACTCATAATCTCTTTGAATTACAAATGCAAGAAAATCTCCCCATGTGATATTCTTTTTTCTTTTTAAATTAAAAATACGATATATCTCATCACTCAGACGCAGTTCTTTCTCTATCAAATCATATTCCCAACTCCCTATGTTTGCTATTCTCTGTGCCTGTTTAAGGTGTGCTTCCTGTTCTAAAACACGCTCATTCAACTTCTTAATATCATCCAGATAACTCACGAGATTTTTCAGTAAAATATTAATTGATTTTGTGATAATACCTATCTCATCTTTTGTCTCTACCTTGTTAATGACAATTTGTGGATTTTTAGGATCAAAGCGTTCAAGAGAGTGTGCCAAATCAATTAAATGTTTTAAAGTTCCATACAGCAAAAATCCAACAACAATAATAGAAAGAACAAAAATTGCACCTCCAGTCATAAACCAGCGAGTAAAATTATTCATAAATTGCTTATAAGAACTGTTAGAATAAACAAGTGTCAATGTCCCTAGTTTTCTTGATGTTGCAGGGTCAATCAAATCAGTAACAGAGAAAAAGTTCTTCTCTTTTTTTAACTCTTGTATAGTTTTATTTGTATTTGAAAAAATCTGTGGCTTTTTTGTTTTTTCAGTATCTATTTTTAAAAGAAGCAATTTTTTATTTTTTAATTGCTGTTTTGCAATCTCACGCACTGCATCATTAAAACCATAACTTAGATTCAGTGCTATTGTAGGGTTAATATTGGCTTCAATTGATGCAATATCTTCCTTTACAATAGAGATATATCCATTTGAAAAGAAATAGTTTGCACTATAAAGAATTATTGTAATAAATATAGCAGAAGAGGTGAAAAGAACAAACAGTGTTTTTGATACAAGAGAAGTTAAATAGAGTTTTTTCATATCATAATTCTCTTAAAGCATAATAGGAAATATTCATTTTGTTTTTATAGCAATTATTACTTTTTGGCAACTGCTTTGAATTCTCCTCTTGTGTATAAATATGCGAAATTTTCAATAAAACAGGGCGAAAAGTGATATTGTTGTTTTTTACTGCACTCAGATTAATAATTGGTTTTATTTTTGCACCAATTTTCAACGAGAGCATAATTCCTCTTTTGAGATCATGAGAGGAATAAGCAAAAGTCAGTGCATGTAAGGCTTCTGCTTTTTTAACAACTTTTTGAATATTGCTGTTTTTTGTCGGTAACAGATAATAAAGATTTGCATATACTTGTTTCACTTTTGAATAAGGAACAACAATTGTCTTGAGAGTATAGTTTTTAAGATGATTTTGATACCTGTTGAGAATCTCATTTTGAAGTAACAATGCACTTTTATACTCATTTGTATCATATAAAATAGCAATAACTATATTATTATTTTTAACTTTCTTTTCAAAATTGTAATCCATTAAAGTGATTTTTGGTATAAGTACAGCGTGAATTTTCAATAGTGACTCATTGATAGAGAGTGCAAAACTATATTGATATAATAGAAGTAGAAGCAGAAAATAACGCTTCATCTAAAACTCCAAAGATGCATTTATCATAACAGTTCGTCCACCATCATTAAAATCTTGCTTATATCTGTTTGGTAGAGTTGCATAATAATGTTTGGCATTAAAAAGGTTATTGACTACACACGAAAGTGTAAGATCTTTATAATTATATGAAATCGTTTGATTAAATATCCAAGAATCTGCACTTTTAGCTCTCAAATCTTCTGCAAACCGTTTTGCACCAGAAACATACCGTAGATAACTACCAAAGACAACACCTGATTCCATCTCATATAACAGAGTTGCAGATGCCAAAACATTTGCAACATTTGGTAAAGGATGATGCTGTTCATCTTTTGCATTAATATAACTGGCAATAATATCCATCTCCAAATTATTATTAGGAACATAGGAGTAATCAAGTTCTACTCCATAAAAACTGTTCTTTGTATGTTGCATATATTTATTGGTATCAGGATCTTTGGTAATCATATCGTATATTTTTGTTGCATAAAAATTTATACGTGCTGTTTGATGAGAAGTATTCTTATAAATTAAACCCGTTTCAATACTGTCTGATTTTTCAGCTTTCATATTTGCATTTGAAGTAATTTCTATCAGTGAAGGTGCTCGAAACGAATGTGAATAGAGTGCCTTGTATCGGATATTGTCTGTTATTTTATAAACAAGTCCAACATTTGGGGAAAAAGCTCCTTTAAAATCAGAGTAATGGTCATAACGCAAACCTGCGGAGAGATCAAGTTTTGGACTATATGAGTACTCATCATTAATATAGAGTGATACTATCCTTCTGGAAAAATCATTTTTTACAAGAGGATTTCTTCTTTGAATACCATTAACATACCAGGCATTTTTCAATTCATGCATCCAATCAAATCGCGTACCAATCAAAATTCTATTATTTTGTATAGCTTTGGAGATAAAATTCAACTCTGAAAAATAATTTCTCTCTTCATAGTTTGTTTCAATGTCAAATCCTAAAGGATGTGTAACTTCAACCTGCTGTCTATAGTTTGTATAACCTGAAGAAATTTTAATATTATTTTTTGCATCAAACTCTTTTTTATAGGCAAGTTCATAAAATAGAGAACGGTTATTGTTGTCATACTTGTTTCTATCACTATCCAAAACTCCAAAAAGCCCATATGCATTCCCACTGTTTGACTCTTTGACTCTGGCATTGAATGAAAGATTTTTCCCTGCTGCATTCAAACCTACAGAGTAATCATCCAAATGTTGATCACTTGGACCTACCTGCGTTGTTGAAATAACACCGATACTCTTTGTATCACTCTGCTTGTACGCATCTACAGAAATTTTAACATTTGCTATTTTTGTAGAGAGAATTGCTCCTGTTTTTTTACTGTTATAGCTTCCTAGGCTTACAAAAGCAGCAGTATTTATAATATCTTGTGCATTCTTTGTGATAATATTGATTACACCGCTAATTGCATTTGAACCATATAAAATTGATCCTGCACCACGAATCACCTCTATACGATCAATTAACTCAATAGGAAAATCAAGATAATAGTATATAGAACCGCGATAGGTATTATTAATAGCAATACCATCAATCATCAATTTGACTTCACTTTTTTGTGTCACACTTCTAAAAACAACAATAGGAACACCACTTAACTCTTTTGTAAGTTCTACTCCAGGAACCAAGGCAAGTGCTTCAAAAACATTTTTAATACCAAGTTTTTTCAGTTTTTGACTCTGTAATACAGTGACAAATGAGGGAGTATCATCAATATTTAGCTTTGTTTTTGTAGCAATCTCACTTACTTCATCTAAACTCTGTAAAAAATCACTCTCTATATCTTCTGCCACTACTAGTGAATTTAACAACAGTAAAACAACTAAACTAAATCGCATTTCATCCCCATTTCATTACCTATATGTGCAATATTTCATTTTATAACAAACTTTATAAAAAAAAGCTTTTTTGTTATACTTTTACAGAAGGAATCAGACTATGACAACAACAGAATATAAATTATATATAGACACAATAATCAGACGAATTGAAGCGGCTCGTATTAAAAGAAGTCCCCACCATATAGTAAAACTTGTTGCAGTAAGCAAATACTCAACAACGCAGGAGATAAAAGAGCTCTATGCTATAGGACAGCGTGCATTTGGAGAAAACAAAGTTCAAGATTTGGAGAAAAAAGCCAAAGAGCTTGAGGAGTACCCTATTGAGTGGCACTTTATAGGAAATCTGCAAAAAAACAAAATAAACAAACTGCTAGATATCAGCCCTGCACTCTTTCAGGGACTTGACTCGTTAGAGTTGGCCTATGAGCTTCAAAAACGCCTGGCTCTGCGTGAGATGCAGCTTGATGCTCTTTTGCAAATCAATGCCGCAAAAGAGGAGTCAAAACACGGAGTAATGCCAGAAAATGCCAAAGAGATATATGAAAAAATTCAAAAAGAGTGTCCAAATATCAACCTAAAAGGTGTTATGAGCATAGGAGCACACTCAGATGACAAAGAGAAGATAAAAGAGAGTTTTCTTACAACACATAAAATTTTCACAGAATTAGAAGGTGCTACAATCTGTTCTATGGGAATGAGTGGAGATTTTGAACTTGCCATTGAGTGTGGCTCAACAATGGTGCGTCTTGGCTCACTTTTATTTAATAAATAAAAAGAAAACTTAAAAGTTTTGAGTAGGTTGATTAATTTTATTGCCTTATAATAATTATTAGATATTATTCTAAAAATTTCACTTATAAGGCATAGAGTATGACAAAAACAATTCTTATGGATAAATACCCAGTATTCTCTCTTGAGATTTCAAAATCTGAAACTACATTTACTAATGTAGAAGAGATTATCAACTACTTAAAAGCAAAAGTAGAAGCACACCCAATCGCTACATTTATAGCACACTTCAACCATTATGAGCATACAAAGACATTAGAAGACTCTGTTATCAACTCTGATATCAAAGATGCTCAAAATCTTATCTTCTGCTTTGGAAAACAGATTCCAAATACAAAAATTTTAGCAGCACGTCCAAGAAGTTTTGGTGTTTGTGAATTAGAAGATTCGTTTGTTGTTGATTTTTTAGAAGCACCAAATGAGCAACTTCATAAAGTTATGGAAGATTGGGCGAAATCAATCGCAAATAAGTAATAAGCAAGAGAGTTTTCTCTCTTACTTATTCTCACTTAATTTAAAACTTTTCTTGCATTAACAGGTTGTACCGGTCTGTTATTTGGATGGTGCATAGTATGTAGGAACTCTGCTACTTCTTCTTTGGAAATTGATGGATATTCTTTTAGTACAAACCATCTTACCCCTTCTGTACACGGTGGTGTTGTTAATGAACCATCAAATCTGTAATACTCTTTATTTTTAGGTAAAAGTTGATTTATCATAGCCGGGCTCAAAGCACATTTGATTCTATTATATGCAATTCTTGGCATTTTTTTCCAGATTTTACTAATGACACTATTTGATTTTCCATCTTCATATAAAACTGCTACTACTGCGATAGCACCATCTTTTGCTACGTGAACGAAATGTGCTTCAAGTGGAAAGTTTTTTCCCTCAATCTGATTTTCACTCGGTGTATGAAAATGGAACTGTTTGAGTTCAAACTCTTTATTATCTATCTTAATAAAACTCCCAGGATGAACATTTACCTGAATAGAGTGTCCATTATTTACTATCTCTGATGCTGCAGTTTTATACTCAAAATCAATAGGTTTTAAATCATTCGTCTTAACAACTATCTCTTGTGATATATTAATTGGTGATTGTGATCCGCCAAGTTTACACTCTATGTATTTAGGCTGTAAATCTCCCCAATTTGCAGGTCCTTCATGTCCTGTATATCCCCAATGTGTTGCATTTGAATTTGCAAATAAAACACTACCAAACATTGCTGTTGCAATCATAACTTTATTTAATTTCATACTATCCCTTTTTTTTATAACTATTTTATCATAGAAAAGAGCAATTCACAAGCAGATTTTATATATCTCTTCTTTTAAAACGAACAGCATTACTTTTTGGGTTTTCAATTAAAGCCTTTTGATACTCTATCATCTTATAAAAAGGTGTTAAAAAGTTCTCTAAATCACTTTGAGCTATCTCCTCTATCCCATACTTATCTAAAAGTTCCAAAACAACAAGCGTTGATTCAATAGTAGATAGGTAGGCATCATCAGGCTGCTCTTTTATCTCATAGGCTGACTTTTTACTCGTTGTAAAGCTCATATGTTTGAGCTTTTGGAGATTTTTACTGTGATAGAAGATAGACTTTGTACAGGCCCACGTAGAGTCAATCAAAAATATTGCCAAAGGCTTGGAACTTTTCTCAGGTCTTCTCTGCGTGAGGTTTAATGCACGCTGCGAAGGAAAAAGAATATAGCTCTCATAGGCAGCAATTATCTCATTTATAGCTTTATGCTCCGTAAAATCCACACCTATAAAGAGTTCTGAGTTTTTGAGACTCTGATGTGTAAAGTGTCCTGTGTTGTTCTTTACTTTTTTAAACTCTTTGGGATGCATTAAAATTACAAATTTTGTTTGTGTATCAATAGATGTAAAGTATCTACACATACAGGAACTTTTTGGCCTGTAACAGCGATAACATTTCTCTCTATTTCCATAATATGTCTGTTTCATTAATAGAATTATACTAAAATAGCTTTATGCTTAATCAAAAACATTATGATCTTATTGTTGTTGGTGGAGGTGCAGCGGGCATTATTGCCGCTATTGTCGCTGCACGACAAGAGAAAAATGTTCTTCTGTTGGAAAAACTGCCCCAAATAGCAGCCAAGCTCAAAGCGACTGGCGGAGGTCGCTGCAACTTGACAAATATGCTCTCAAACGAAGAGTTTATGGAGCATTTTGGACGTAACGGAAAATTTATGCAAGATGCTCTCAAACTCTTTGACAGTAAAAAGCTGATTGAATTTTTCAAAGAGATAGGCATAGAGACTCACGCACCCGATGGTTTTCGGGTATTTCCAACATCACATACATCCAAAACAATCATAGAGGGGCTCACAAATGAACTGCTGCGTTGTGGTGTCACTATTGAGTGCGGTCAGAGAGTAGAACGTATTTTGAGCATTGGAGACCATATAAGCGGTGTAAAAACAGATACAAAGAGCTATCTGACAGATAATGTCATCATTGCAACAGGAGGTATGGGATACCCTTCACTCGGTGCCCAGGGAGATGGATACTCTCTTGCAAGTGAGCTGGGACATAAAATAACCGACCTCTCTCCTGCTATGATGCCGCTTAAAACAAAAGAGAGATGGGTAGAGAAGTGCCGAGCAGATACCATTGCAAAAGCCGAAATTCGTGTCAATCTTAAAAAACATAAAAAACTCAGGGCCAAAGGTGATCTTATCTTTACAAAGTCAGGTATCAGAGGGCCCGTTGTTTTGGACTTTGCAAGAGAGATAACACCTCTTTTAAAAAAGTATGATGAAGTTCCGCTGCTTATTAATCTGACAAAAGGGAAAAATGAGGAGGAGATTCAACAGCACTTTAAAAAGATGCTTGAGAACAAAGAGATAAAGACAACGCTTCAACTCCTCAAAACACTCCTTCCAGAAGCACTCTCACGTGAGCTTTGCAAACTTGCCGAGATTGATTGTGAGCAGAAGTATAAAGATATAGCTGGTAAAAAACGTAACAAGCTCATCTCCTTGCTTGCATGGACACCACTTACCGTAATCGGCCACGAAGGCTTTAAGATGGCTATGATTACACGCGGCGGTATCAGCCTTAAAGAGATAAACCCAAAAACAATGCAAAGCAGACTAATCAACGGGCTCTACTTTTGCGGAGAGGTGGTCAATCTTGATGGTCCCTGTGGTGGGTACAATCTACAATGGTCCTTCTCAAGCGGTTATCTTGCAGGACAACTGCTCTCTCATTGAAAATAGCGAATAGAGGCAAAGCCATAAACACCGCTCTCACGCAAAGCCTCTACCTCTTCATTAGAGATAATGCCGCCAAGAGCAAAAATATCAATATCACTCCTCTCTACTGCCATTTTTAAATCATCTATACCTTTAGGTTCTCCCTTGTTTGGTGTTGGAAATATAGGCGAATAGGTCACATAATTAGCTCCCAAAGATTTGGCCAATGCTATCTCCTCTTGTGAATGTGTAGAGATAATTACCTCCAGATGCAATGCTTTTGCCGCTGAGATAGCGTCAAACTGCGTTGATGTCAAATGAACACCCGCTGCACCGAGTTTTGCAGCAAGTTCATACTCCTGATGCAAAAATGCTTTTAATCCATAGAAATTTTTACATACCTCTATAAAGTGGTCAGCCTGCTGTGCATAGTGTGGATTGTGTTTATCCCTATAAAGAGCAAACTCCGGAAGATGTTTTTTTAACTGTTCTTGTAAAATAGAGCGAAAGACAGCAGGTGTATCTGTATAGAACTCACGTGAGGTAATAAGGTACTTTTTCATCTTATCTTCTTGTCAATGGATTTTGGAAGTCTATATGTTTTACTTCAACACCCTTCTCATAACGCTCAGCCATTGCATTGACGTGATACTCAAGACGATTTAACAAATAACATTCATCTTCGCTGTACTTCTCTTTTGAACTTCTAATATAGTTTTGTAAAAATGCCAATGCCTCTTGCTCATCACTAAAAACAATCTCTTTTACTTTTGCTACGACTTCATCATAGCTCTCTTTTGTCGCAACTAAAAAATCATAACTCAAATCCATCGTTTTGAGGTTATGGTGTGCTTTTGAAAAAGCAAAATGGTTATAGAGCATACAACCTACAAAATACTCAATATCAGATGGTTCATACTCAGAGTATTGATTCTCTTCATCTGAAAAATATTGATGCCATATAGCCAATATCTCTTCTATCTTCTGCTGCATAAACTACCTTTTTTTTGTGAGAATTATACTAAAAAAATGCTATACTTAGCCTATTATGATAGAGTTGCAAAACCTCAATGGTAAAAATTTAAATATTATTTTAGCAAATACGAACAGAGCTTTGAACAAAGTTTTAAATGATCTTGCACCAAAAGAGCTCGCCACTTTCACGCAAGGAAAAGATTTAGGCTCACTTTTTGAGTCACTTCTAAAGAACAACCCTCAAGAGAGTATGCAAAACAAAGAACTTCTGCAAGCACTCAAAACAAATCCATCACTCAAACCGCTGCTAGATGTCACAACAACACTCAAAGAGTTTCAGACAGCAACAGCCAATGAAAAATCTCTGCCAACACTGCAAAAACTCAAAAGTGCTATCAATGATATAGTTCAAAACAGGCCTACATCCGATGAAAAAGTACTCAAAACAAAACTAGAAAACTCCGGTGTTTTTCTGGAGTCTAAACTCAAACATTTCACTCCTGCAAAAGAGAATATAAAACCATTTGCAAATGATATAAAAGCGCTTCTGCATCAATCTCTCCAAGAGCTTCAAAAGAGTACAATTCCGGACAAAGGACATATTAGCGCACAGCTGGATAAACTAAACATCCAAATAGACTACTACCAGCTCCTCTCACATCTCTCAAATGCATCTGCTATCTATCTCCCCTACTCTTTTGAAGGCTTGGAGGATGGGCATATTACCTTAAAAAGTGCAAAGAACAACAGTTTTTTTTGTGATATTGAGCTTCAGCTCAAAGAGTATGGAGCACTCAATCTGCGACTGGGACTCTTTGAAGAGAATCAACTCAGTATTAACATAGAGTCTCAATCACAAGAGCTTACAGAAAAGCTCAAAAGCAATCTTCCGACACTAAGAAAAAATCTCTCCGGTGCAGGACTCCATACAAAAGATATACGTTTTATAGAAAAAAACGAACAACATAAATACTATCAAAAAAGAGAAGATTTAGCGCTTGGATTTGAGGTGAATGTATGAGAAGCAAAAAAGCAGTAGCACTCAAATATGAACGCAAAAAAGACAAAGCACCAAAAGTTACCGCTAAAGGGAGCGGTAAAACTGCCCAAAAAATCATTGAAATTGCAAAACTCAATGATATCCCCATCAAAAAAGATGAAGATCTTCTTGAGCTTCTCTCCAAAGTAGAACTTGACAGAGAGATTCCCACGGAGATGTATAAAGCGGTTGCAGAGGTCTTTGGTTTTATCTACAATGTGACAAAAAAGGAGTAAAATCTACTTCAATTCACTCCATCTTTTCCCAATATTCAAAGAGGCTTTAAGCGGAACATTAAGCTCCATTATATCTTCCATTATCACCTGAAATCTTTTACCGAGTTTCTCGGCCTCTTGCTCCTCTACCTCAAATATCAACTCATCATGAATCTGAAGTAACATTTTGGCTTCAAGTGCTTCATCTCTAATAACTCTATGAATTTTATTCATACTGAGTTTAATTAAGTCTGCCGCACTTCCCTGAAAGACACTATTGACACTCTCCCGCTCATATGCAGCACGAAACATCGGTGTAGCACGCTCATAATCAAAATATCTTCTTCTTCTTAAAAGTGTCTCCACATAGCCATACTCTTTTGAACTATCCACAATAGAGCGAAAATACTCCTTAACTGTTGGAAATGACTCAAAATACTTCTCAATAATCGCTTTTGCCTCTTTTGTCGTAATACCCAAAGTATCTGAGAGTTTTTTCTGTCCCATCCCATAAAGCAGACCAAAATTGACTGTCTTTGCAATATTTCTCTTTGCCGGTGCTTCATCTTCGCCAAAAAGAATAGTAGCTGTTTGCAGGTGAATATCTCTGTTATGCATAAAAGCATCTACAAGTGTCGGGTCTTGTGAGAAGTGTGCCAAAAGACGCAGCTCTATCTGAGAGTAATCAATTCCAATTAGCTTTTTACCCTCTTGTGCGACAAAAGCCTCACGTATCTTTGCTCCAAGCGGTGTTCGTGTAGGAATATTTTGCAGATTCGGATTTTTTGAACTCAGACGCCCTGTTGCTGTACCGGTTTGAACAAAAGAGGTGTGAATTCTATGCTCTGTATCCTCGTTTGCCAGCTTTAAAAGTGGCTCAATATAGGTTGAGTAGAGCTTATAGACCTCACGATACTCCAAAAGTTTTGGAATAATTTGGTGTTTTTCTTTTAAGGAGTTCAGAACTTTTTCATCTGTAGAGTAGCCTGTCTTTGTCTTTTTTCCTACAGGAAGTCCCAGCGTCTCAAAGAGTACAACACCGAGCTGTTTTGTGGAGTTAATATTAAATTCACTTCCTGCAAGCGAGTAGATATCTTTTGTCAAATGCTCCAACGTCTCTTTTACCTCAACCAAAAACTCCTCTAAAAAGAGTGTATCAACAGCTATACCTTTTTTCTCCATACCAAGAAGTGTCTCAATAAAAGGAATCTCTACCTCTTTGGCCTCTGTAATAAGATGCTCGGCATTTTGCAGTTTGAGCTTCTCTAAAAAGAGTCTGTAGAGTTTGCGTGTAACAAATGCATCTTCTGCCGCATATTTTGCAGCATCTTCAAGTGCAACTGTTGCAAAACTCTCACCCTTTTTAACAGTCTTTTTAAAAGATATCATCTCGTGATTTAAGAGCGCTTTGGAGAGTTTATCTAACGAAAGAGCACTCTCCGGATTGATAAGCCACGCCAAAATCATACTATCAGATGTTACATTTAAAGACTCCACTCCTAAAAACCGTGTTACAAAATGCAAATCAAATTTAATATTATGCCCCACAACCTTATGCTCAAATATCGCGCTTATCGCTTTTTTAACATTTTCGTGGCTTATCTGATTAGGCACACCAAGATAAAAATGCTCAAAAGGTACATAATATGCCTCTTTATCATCAAAGCAGAAACTAAAACCGACAAGTTTGTCTTTTTCATAATCAAGTCCTGTCGTCTCTGTATCAAAAGCGACAATACTCTCCTGCTCAATAGAATCAATTAGTGCAAAAAGCTCCTCTGCATCCAAAAGCAGTTTTGCATTGAACTTTAACGCATCTTGTGCTTGACTCTCCTGAGACTCTGCTTTTTTCTCAGCGGCACTTCGCTTCTCATCACTTACCATATTCTTTGCGTGAAGTGTTCTTAAGATGGCATTTTGTTCATACTTTACAAGTTCATCATAAATATTTAAAAAGGGATTTTCAATATCCATCTTATATGACTCAAAATCAAACTCACTACAATTAAAAACATCATCACGCAGCGTTACAAGCTCTTTTGACATATAGGCAGCATCATGTGACTCTTTGAGCTTTTTCTGCGTTGCACCCTTAATCTCATCAATATGTGCATAGATATTATCTAAAGTACCATACTCTTTGAGCAGTTTTTCTGCACCCACTTTTCCTATTCCTTTGACACCAGGAACATTATCAGCACTATCTCCTAAAATAGATTGGTAATCAATAAACTGCTTAGGCGTAACACCATACTTCTCAAAACAGGCCTTCTCATTAACATACTTGCGCTTAATGGCATCAACAATAACAACCTTGTCATCATCTATGAGTTGGTAGAGGTCTTTATCGTGTGAAACTACACGGACTTTATATCCCTTCTCTTTTGCACATCTAACAACCGTTGCTATCATATCATCTGCTTCAAAACCATCTTTGCCTAATGTTTTATACCCCATCTTATTTATCCACTCAATGGCAACTGGAAGCTGTTGCGTGAGCTCCGGTGGCGGTGCAGAACGGTTGGCTTTATAGTTTTCGTCTATCTCATTTCTAAAGGTATCTCCTTTAGAGTCAATAGCAAAGATAATATAGTCACTGTCATGCTCTCTTTGCAAAGTTGAAATAAAGTTGGTAAAACCGGTTAAGAGACCGGTTGGAAATCCATCTTTTGTTTTAAGATGTTGCGGCAGAGCGTAAAAGCTTCTAAAAAAGAAGCCAAATGTATCAATAATCGTAACTGTTTTAGACATCTATGATGCCTCTATTACATCAAGCATCTCATCAATAACATCTTCTAATATCTCGTGATCATATCCGGCATCTCTTGCCTGTCTGAGTCCAAAGTTGATTGCCTGCTCACTTAAAGGTTTATTGACAGGAATAACCGTCTTTACAATATGTAACGCCATTGCATACTCACGCAGCTCTTCTGGAGCAGCTTTTGGATTGTCAGAGTAGAGAATCATCATAACAAAATCATCATCAAATCCCCAATATTTAAAGATATGTGCCGTCACCTCTGCACTTGTCACATCAACATAAGATTTCTCAACCTGTGCAATATTATTTGACATCTCTATCTCTGATTTGAAACTGATATCTTCATCCTCTTTAATGATGTCACTCGCAATAAGAATCTTCCCTGTCTCTTGTAAAAAAGCGGCCAAATAGAGCTTTTCTGCTTTTTGTTTATCTATTTTTGAGTACCACTTATTCATCAAAGTAGCCTGCATAGAGGATATCTCTGCAAACTTCTCACTTGTAATACCATAGGGCTGCATATCTACATTTAAGAGTTTGCGTACTGCATTCCCAAGAGCAATAGAGCGTGTCATACTCATACCAAAAAGGCTGACTGCCTGAGCAACATTTGTTATCTCTTTTCCAAAACCATACAGCGGAGAGTTGGCAGCTTTAAGTAAGTTTGCAACAATCATAGGATCGTGTTCAATAACTTGTGCCAACTCTGCAATACCGGCTTCTTCATCTGCATAAACTCTATTTATATCAGCAATAGTTTTAGAAAGTGGCGGGAGAGACTTGATACTCTCAGCAATTGAACTTTTCATAGATATAACCTTTTATTTTTTTATTTATTATATCATACTCCTATTAAACATAAAGGCAAAGTATGGAGAATAAAAAAGCATTTGGACTCTGGAGTGCTGTTTTTTTGGGTATTGGTTCTATGGTAGGTGCAGGAATCTTCATTGTTATCGGTCAAGCCGGTGCTATTGCCGGAAATATGGTACTGCTATCATTTGTCATTGCCGGTATTATAGCCCTGCTCTGTGGATATTCTTTAAGCAAACTTGCTATTGCCTACCCTAGCCGTGGCGGTATTATAGAGTATCTTGTACAGTCTTATGGAGAGGGGTTCTTCTCCGGCTCACTCGGTGTGCTCTTTTATATAGCTCAACTCGTAGCCCTCGGTGCCGTAGCCAAATCTTTTGGTACCTATGCAGCTACCTATATGGATGGAGGTATTACACCTTTTTATACAAATATTTTTGCACTTCTTATTCTGGGCATCTTTGTTTTTATCAATCTCATAGGGGCTTCACTTGTTGCCAAGTCTGAGTCAATAATTGTCATCATAAAACTCAGTGCACTTGCTCTTTTTAGTATCGCTGCACTCTTTTATATACAACCATCACACTTTACACTTACAAATACACCGAGTATGATTCATGTACTCTTCTCTTTGGGATTGACATTTTTTGCATTTCAGGGCTTTAGTGTCATTACAAACAGTGTAGAAGATATGCAAAATCCACGAAAAACAATGCTGCACTCTATGGTACTCTCTATCGTTCTTGTTGCACTTCTCTACCTTTGTGTAACTGTTGCTGTTTTTGGAAACTTGACACTCCCTGAGATTATCAAAAGTCAGGATTATGCTCTTGCCCAAGCGGCAAAACCTGCATTTGGCACCATAGGCTTCAAACTGATTGCTGCAACAGCACTTCTTGCAACTGCATCCGCTATCAATGCCACGCTCTATGCCGTTACCCAGCTGAGCTATACACTTGCAAAAGATGGTGATTTGCCAGAACTTTATGAGAGAAATATCTTTCACAATACCGAAGGGCTTATTATCTCTGCACTTTTAATCGTACCGATGATTCTCTTTTTCAATCTAGGAGAGATATCTTCTGTCGCCGCAGTTATTGTACTGCTTATTCAAGGTTTTACACATACGGGACATCTCTTTAAACTTAAAGAGACACAAGCCAATCTCACACTTATACTGCTAGCTATTGCAGGAACATTTAGTGCAGCCGGTTTTGCCATCTACTATACATCACAGAAGATAGAACATTTTGGTCTCTATATTGTCTTAATGTTTATCTTTGCATTTGTTTTAGAGGTTTTACTTAGACTTTTAGGTAGCAGAACAATTAAAAAACAGATTTTTCAAGAGTTGCATAAGCTTAAAAAAGAGCTTTAAAAGTGCTCTTTTAATGACATTGCAGAAGGGTTCTAGTCGGATTTGTTATATAGTCATAACCGTTATAGATAGTAAAAATACCATACAAAACAACAGCAACACTTGAGAGACTCATCATCATATTTCTAAAACTTGTAGCAGATGCCAAAGAGGATAGAAATCCAAGTGAAAACATTGCAGGAATAGTACTGATACCAAAAATGAACATAACCAAAGCACCATACAAAGGACTCGCCGTACTTGCAGCCGTAATTGCAAAGAAATAGACAAACCCACAGGGAAGTAATCCATTTAACATTCCGAGCATAAAAAAACTGCTATTAGATTTAGAATGAAGTATCTTTTGAAAAGAGCTTTTATAAAAATTTGAAGAGGAGATGGAGTGTTCTATCAGTGTTAAAAACTTTATCTTTCCCATTAAAGACAAACCCGCAAATATCATTACAATACCCGCAAATATCAATAAAGCACCATTAGCTTTGTTTGCAAAGGTGGCAACACCGCCAAGTGTACCAAAAACAGCACCTAAAACAGTATAGGTTAAAACTCTTCCAAAATTATAGAGCAGATGCGCTGTTGTTTTTGAGACTTTTGAGCTTGTCGGCTCTATCTTAATAGTAGAATAAGCAAGAACAATACCACCACACATCCCTATACAGTGTCCAAAAGAGCCTAAAAAAGCGATAGATACAATAGTAAGGAGATTGACGGCATCCATCTATTTTCCTAAAAGCTGCTTACGAATTTTAGGATCTTTCATCGTCTCTCCACGAAGTATTTTGAGTTGCATTGTTTTAAAATCAATCATCCCTTTAGCTTGTTTTTCATAAGCTCCAAACCCATACCCCATTGGAGTCAGTTCATTGATCGTATAAAACGCTTTGCGTCCATTTATCCATCTGTGTGTATCACGGCTCATAACCCAGATAACGGCATCTTTTGCAAAGGGTTTATCTTTGAGCCACTCCACAAAATCTCCGTGGTCGTGAAAAAACCACGTCTTACCATCAGGACCCACAACTTGAGAAGCATAGTTCAAATCTTCAATGACCATCCCGCAAAAACTGTCCTGACACTTATTTACTTCCATTTTCAGAGGGACTTTTTTTAAATTCCCCTCTTTAATAACAACCATCTTTTGTGCTGATCCCAAAGACAAAAAGAGCACAACAATAAAACCGACAATAACGACAATAATTATATAAGGCATAAACTTTTTCATATTTCTATTATACTCCTTTTGGGTTAATCTCTACGCTTTTTACCTTTACCAAGGTCATCATACGCTAAAAATTGCTCTAAATCTTTTTTAAAATCTTCATCTAAGCTATCCCAAATAGCTTTTTTCTCAGCATAACGCTTTAAATCCTCTTTTTTAGACTTTTTTATATCACGAATAAGATAGTGATAACGTACAAGGTTTTTCGTATAATCACTTATAAAAGGCCAATCTTTTATAATTTGATAACTTTTCTCTTCGTGATCCGTAAAACTCCACTCATCAAACTCCCAATCCTCTTCATCTTTTTTAAAAGCGACAAAAGGCTTACCAATATCATGCAGCAATGCTGCCGGCAACATTCTCAAGTTTCCATCTTTGAGTGCATAGTAAAAAACACGCAAGGTATGAAGAAACACACCATGTTGGTGCCATTTGTTTTGTGTAAAAAAAAGTGAATCTAAAAATGGTTTAGAAAATATCTTGTTATTGGTCATATTCATAGAATACGCTCTTTATTTATAGGATGATAGACCGTGACTGTATTTTTTAGATCTTCTTTTTGAATATGGGTATATATCTGCGTTGTCAGAAGTGAAGCGTGACCCAAAAGCTCCTGTACTACTCTCAAATCTGCACCACCGCTTATAAGTGAAGTAGCATAGGAGTGTCGCAGTACGTGAGGTGATACTCCAAGATATTTCTGCGTGATTTTATATGCAGATATACGACTGAGCTTTCCACCTCGATAGTTACACCAAAGATAATCTTTTTCATAAGGCATCTCACGCAGATAACTATCTATTGCGGTAATGGCAATATTTGCCAAAGGAACAATACGCTCCTTCTCTCCTTTTGCATGACGAATATGCAGCCACTCGCCTTCAATATCATTGCGTGAGATAGAGAGTGCTTCACTAATACGCGCACCACTTCCGTAAAGGAACAAAATAAGTGCATAGTCACGCATTCCTATCCACGTACTTCTGTCAATTACTTCAATACCTTGCATAATAGCTTCATAAGAGAGAAATTTCGGAAGAAGTTTTGGTATTTTTGAGAGACGTATTTTATGCTTTTCATCTAAAAAATGGGCTTTGTGACAAAAGTCAAAAAAAGCATTGATTGAAGAGAGTTTTCGGTTGAGTGTGCGTTTGTTTTTATACTCTTTCAAGGATTCTAACAGTGTAGAAGTATCAAGTTTTATAAGTGTTTTGCCTGTTGTCTTCTCAAAAAAGAGGAGATCACTTTTATAAGCTTCTATACTCTTTTTTGAGAGTGCCTTTGTAACAGTAATATACTCTATAAAAGCTTCTAACTCGTTAGACATTACTCTATTGAAATTTTTCTGTCATCTACATAAAAAAGATCTTTACCGACAAAAACAAATCCATCATCAATATCGACTTCATGTACACTGTAGGCAAATGTTTTTTTATCTACAACTATCATATATCCTTCTTTCTCAAGAATATAGAGCTTCCCGTTATGATCAATCATACCAAGAAAATGGGCAAAAGGAAGTTTTATCTTCGAATCAACTTGTAAAGAAGGTGTCAAAGCAATAATCTCACCCTCTTTTGTTGTAATATAAATCAGAGATTTATCAAAAAGAATATTGCGTATCTCATACTTTTTACGTAACTCTTTTTGAGCCATTGCTAAAAGTTTATAAGATGAAGCTGTTAAAATCTTATTCTCTAAAATATTAAAATAGATAATATTGTTAAAGTACTCTTCTGACGATACTAAAATCGTACGCAATCTCTTTTTAAGTTTTGTATTAACAACAATTATCTTTCCGTCAAGTGTTGCAAAAAGAACCAATTCATCCAAAAAGTAAGGATTTACTATACGCATATCATTGACAATTGATCTTCCACCCTGCTCTTTAAAGAGAATTTTTTTACTTTGCAAATCATACAGTGCTATATCATTATTTGCAAAAACAACTGCAAGCATATTTGCTTTAATACTTGCTGCGGCAACTGTCTTTTTAAGCGAAATTTGCTCTTTTTCTTTACCATCAAGAGAGACAATAGAGAGATTTCCATCAATAGAAGCACTTATAAGATGTTTATCACTTATTCCTATGACTCGAAAGCCCTTCTCTACACGCAAGTCAAGTTCTCCATCTTTTGTAAGAACGTGTCTATTCTCTAAGAGTGCCACATTTGAAGCCCTGTCTATGAGAGCACTCTGCATTGCACTTGTATGTTCCCAATCAGACGAAAGAACTTTTGGTTCATAAACCTCTTTTGTACTACACGCACTAAAGAGAACAATACAAGCCGTTAGAAAATATATGTATGTTTTCAAAATCTATTTCACTCCATAATGCATAAGTGCTGTAGCAACCTGTGCCAAAGGAGAAGATTCATTAATCATACTTAACTTACTTTTTGCATCTTCAACCTTACCATCTTGCATCAATAAAACAGCACTCATCACAATAGAGAGATCTTTATAGATAGCATTCTCTTTTTGGGAATATGCTTGAAGTTCTTTTATATCACCTTTATACTCGGCAGCTTCATACTGAGCTACATCATTTACAATCAGTGCCTTGGAATCTTTCAAATCTTTTAACGCCTTGATATTTTTATCTGCAACTGCTTGAGAATAGAGCCAGACATCGTGTAATACAGGGCTAAGAGTACCTAATTTTGCCAGTGCAACATCATCAGACGGATTTTTTTCTAAAATAGAGAGAGTCTCGTTTGCTGATTCTATTCTATTCTGCTCACTTGCCTGGTATGCCAAATTTGCCACTACAATCAAAACAACAGCCACAACAGCACCAATTAAAGGTTTTTTATACTTTTTAACGAACTTTTCCGTCATAACAGCTTTTTCAAAAAACTTCTCTTCTGAATTCAGCTCATCTTTTACCATTGCTATATTTTCTTTTAAACTCAAAACTTTTTCCTTGTCTCTATTCTCGTGATATCTTTAAAATTTCACAATATTATCGCATAGTTTGTTAAAGTTTCATCAAACAAATAAGCTTTCTATGCTAAAATCTACAAATTAAATTATTTTACGGAGAAAATATGCAAGTAGATGATGCACTCTTAAGCAGACTGGAAAAATTATCCTATTTAAAGATTAATGATAACAAACGTGAAGAGATTATTGAACAGCTTTCAGAAATTGTAGGTTTTGTTGATAACCTCAGCGAACTTGACACAGATGGTGTAGATGCAAACTTTGCAATGAGCGATAGTGCAACACCTTTACGTGAGGATACTCCGCAATGTGACCCTCAAATTCATAAAGATATATTAACACACGCACCAAAAAGTGCAGATGATTTCTTTGTTGTACCTAAAATCATTGAGTAAGCTATGATAAAAGTATATGGTATTAAAAGTTGTGACAGTGTAAAAAAAGCACTCAAATTTTTCAAAGCCAATGCTCTGGATTTTGAACTTATTGATTTCAAACAGACTCCTATTGGTAGTGAAAAAATTGCACAATGGCTACAAAAAAGTGATATTAACACCCTTTTTAATGCCAGAAGTACAAGCTACAGAAACCTAAAACTCAAAGAGCTCAACCTCAATGCTGAACAAAAAGCAGAGTGGCTTGCAAAAGAGAACCTCCTCATTAAACGACCTGTCATTGAATTTGACGATAAACTTATTGTAGGCTATAATGAGCAAACCTATATTGAAAAATTTTTAAAAGCGTAGGAGTCTTACTATGAGTGAAGAAGCAACAAACTCAACAGAAAATACAAAAAGATTAGATATTAAAAAACTACTCAAAAGTGTTTTAGCATTTAAATCATCAGACCTACACCTCGTTGTAGGAAGTGAACCACAGATCAGAATAGATAAAGAGCTAAGAGCCCTCAATTTACCTGTTCTTACAGCAAATGATATTGAAGAGATGGCATACTCTCTCATTGAAGATAAACAGAAAAAGATCTTTGAAGAGTATAATGAACTTGACTTCTCATTTGAACTTAAAGATATTGGGCGTTTTCGTGCCAACTACTATAGAACTATTCACGGTATAGGGTGTGCATTCCGTATGATTCCAATTGAAGTTCCAACACTTGAAGAGTATGGAAATCCACCAGTTTTTAAAGAGCTTATTAAAAGAGAAAAAGGGCTTATTTTGGTAACTGGTCCTACAGGTTCGGGTAAATCAACAACACTTGCATCAATGCTGCATGAGATAAATATGACAGAGCGTCGCCATATTATCACTATTGAAGATCCGGTTGAGTTTGTTCATAAAAATATTAAATCACTCTTTTCACAACGTGATGTAGGGAGCAATACCCGCTCTTTTGCCGCGGCACTCAAATATTCACTCCGTCAAGATCCTGATATTATCCTTATCGGGGAGATGCGTGATGCTGAAACTATTGGAGCAGCGCTAACTGCGGCAGAAACTGGACACTTGGTTTTTGGAACACTCCATACAAACTCTGCACCAGGTACTATTAACCGTATTATTGATGTATTTAGCGGTGAAGAACAGGCACAAATTCGTGCACAACTTGCATCTTCTCTTATTGCTGTTATTTCACAGACACTTATTCCTCGTGTAGGAAGCGGTAAGGTTGCAACCCATGAGATTCTTATCACAAACCCTGCAATTTCCAATCAGATTCGTGAAGACAAAGTGCATCAAATCTACTCACAGATGCAACTCAATCAACAAGAGACATTTATGACAACACAAACGCAACAGCTTATTGAACTACTTCAAAAAAATATCATCTCCAAAGAGAATGCTATCAAAAACTCTAATCGTCCAGAAGAGTTAATAAAGATGATAGAAGGGCTTTAAGCCTTTCTAAACTTAATCATTTTAAAACGTTCTCCTAAAAAGTTAGGCATTATAAGCATTTTTACTTTTTCAAGCTCCTGTTTATATATCTTCTCATCTGCATTCTTTTGAAGCATCTCCAAAAGTTCCAGTATCCCCATATCTACAAGTGCTGTCATTTGCGCTTTAAACTCTACAAATGTCACACCTGCTGCTTCATAGGCATCTTTAACGTGTTCAAAAGTTACATCATAGGTAATATCACTCTTTTTAAAAAGCTCCTCACGCGCAATATAATCCTCATTATCTTCAGGTAAGAAAAAAGGTATAACTTTATGTTTTGTATAGATACGAAGCGAAAAGTCAGGACGAGCCTGCATCTCTCCATAATCAAAACTCATAAACTCAAACTTATCTGCAGCATCTGCCATCTCGTCTGCAAACTCCTCATAACCGACAGCTATCTCACCTCTGTCTTTATGATACTTTTTTGCTTTCTCTTCTACCCAGCTGTCTTCAAGGTCAAACTCCACACTATGCCCTTGAATACTCGCGGTTTTACCCTTGTAGTAGAGCTCACAAGGAAATGCGTCAAATATCTCATTTGCTATAAAAAAAGCATTTTTGACATGCATCTCACGCAGAGATTTGTAATGCGTGAGCGTGACTACATCGCCAAAACTCTCTGCAAAATATCTTCTTTGCTGCTCTTGTAAATCATCAAAACGCTCTATTATGACAAAATGAAGCGTAGAGAGAAGCTCGGGACGCAAAGTATAGATAAACTCACAAACATCTGCCAAAAAGTATCCGTGATGTGCCCCTATCTCACATACTGTCCCGTTTTTATCTAAAAAACCCTCATCTACCAAAGAGATAATATGTTTTGCAACAGTTCCGCCAAAGAACTTACTTGTACTTACAGCTGTATAAAAATCTCCGCTTTTACCTATATTTTTATAGGTCGCATAGTAGCCGTCTTCACCATAGAGCCACTCGCTCATATACTCACTAAATCTCATCTACTCTCCACTATTTACATACATTTCATAGAGTCGTAATAACTCCAACTGTTTGTCAATTTCATAAATTTTTGTATCTATATTTTGTATTTCCAAAGAGTTTTTTAATAGAGCAACATCATAAGATGTTTTATAACCTGCCTTATAAAGTTCTTGTGTATCTGAAAGCAAATTTTTATATAATTTTTTATTCTCATTAGAGAGTGCTATCTTTTTTTTAAGATTCTTAATATTTTGCATTACTTCTTGAAAAAGTGCCTGTAACTCTCTTACTTTATCCTCTTTTAATACGCTGCTTTTGAGATAATCTATCCGTGCTGATTCTATATCACGAAAACAGTTTATATCAAGAGGCATTGTAACACGAATCCCATAGTTATAGTAATCTGTTTCAGTATGAAAATTTTTTGCCCTGCTCTTGCTCCAATTATAAGCTGCTGTAAAATTAACTTTTGGAAGATATTTGGCAATATAGACATCTTTTGCATAGCGACTCTTTTTTAAAGCTGCCTCTTTTTGTTTTAGAACAATATTATTATCCAAAAAATCTTTTGCTCTTAATATTTTAAGATGCGGAATTTCTGCTTTTGTATAGTCTAAATCACTTAAAACAGAAAAACGGCTCACAAGCTTCTCTTTTATATTTTCAATATCATAAAGTGCCTGTGTCACACTGTTTTTTTGAATAATAGCATTGTCTAAAAATCCAGAGTCCAACCTTCCGCTTAGATATTCTTCTTGTTTCTGCTTTAAATTTATTTTTGCATTTTCAATAAGAAGTTTCTGTTTTTTCTCTCGAAAGGATGTCTGTTTTATCTGCATTAAAAGTGCAATAGTATCTTTAATCATTTTTCGCTTTGCGACATCTACAGAGTAATTTGCGTAGAGCCTGTTTGCATTTGCAAATTTAATGCCATAATAAATTCCACCACTTTGAAAAATTGGCTGATTAATAGCAATAGCTGCTATTTCATCTTGTTGTTCTTGAGAATAAAGACGATTAGAGCGTGAGATGGAATAACTTAAATTTATCGGAGCTATCCAAGAATCTCTCAGTTTTAAACTATCTAAATCATTCTTCTTATACTCGTACAAAAACTCTTTATTCTTATTCTCTGAGATATATCTGTCATATTTAAGATTTTTCTCATTTGCAAAAAGAAGAATCTCAGATATGAGTAAGAGCGTTACGAAGAGCTTTAAAACCTTCATCAATTTCCTCTTTAGTAATTGTAAGCGGCGGTAAAAATCGTAAAGTATTTCTTCCTGCTTTTAAAAGCATCACCCCTTCTTCCCTTGCACTATTTATAATCTTTGTCAATGTTTCACCATCTTTTACACGCAAACCACACATCATACCAAAACCAACTTTTTGAGTAAAAAGCTCTTCATGCTCATTATAAAAAGATTCCAGAGCTTTATTAAAAAGGAGTGATGTTATTTCCAAATCTCCACTCTCTTTAAGCTCATTTAAAATATCAACTACTTCACAGACAGCGCGACTAGAGAGATAATTTCCACCAAATGTAGAGCCGTGATCACCTGCTGAGAGCACCTCTTTGAGTGTTGTCATAACAATACCAACCGGTACACCACCCCCAACACCTTTTGCAAGAGTAATAATCTCTGGTTCAATTCCATAGGCCTGAGAAGCTGTAAATTCACCAACACGGTAACAACCCGTTTGTACTTCATCAACTATAAGAGGAATCTCTTTCATCTTCAACAGTTGCGCCAGCTTCTGTACCTTTTGCTTATCTTGTGGTTCAACACCACCCTCACCTTGAATCAACTCTATCATTACCGCAGCTGTATGATCATCTAAAAGAGATTCTATCTCATCAACTCCATCTGCATAGACAAATCCGTCAGGGAACGGTCCAAAGTAGTTATGCATAGACTCCTGTCCTGTTGCTTTTACCGTTGTGATTGTACGTCCGTGAAAAGAGTGGTTGAGTGTAATGATTTTATAGCGTTTTATCTCTCCGTCACGCTCTCCGTGCTTTCGTGCAATCTTAATAGCACCCTCATTTGCCTCTGCACCAGAGTTTGCAAAGAAACAGGCCATATCATAACCACTTGCCTCTACAACTTTTTGTGCCGCCTCTGCCTGAGGTGCAATATAGTAGAGGTTAGATATATGAGTAATCGCATTTACCTGCTTACAAATAGCATCGGCTACACGCTTATTTGCATGGCCGACAGAGACTACACCGATTCCCGATGTAAAATCAATATATTTTTTCCCATCTGCATCAAAAAGTGTTGCATTCTCCCCTTTTACAAACTCTACATCAGCACGTGCATATGTAGGCAATACATATTTTTTATCTAACTCTTTTATATTCATAAAAATCCTTTAATCTATTTTTTCAATTCTAACAAAATTCTCTTGATAAATAGCATTTTTCCCCTCATAGGAGTGCTTTGAAGATGTCAAATTATTTACACCCGCTGTTGCGTTATATATCAAAAGAGTATCCTCACGCAGATTGTCATTAATCATAACTGCTAATTCAAGAGAACCATTTTCAGAGACAACTCTTACGACTTCTCCCTCACGCAGACCAACACTACTGTGTATATAGAGGTATTCTGACCTCTCAAACTGAGAGTTCAGTGATTTTGCAGCTTTTGGCGTTATAAGATAAAACTCATCCTCCTGCGGCTTTTTGGGTGCTTCAAACTCTTCAAGAAACAAAAACTCCCCATCATCTGTATCAAAACCCTCTCTATACGGCACTGCCTGACGATTTTCAACCTCAAATGAGCCATCAATCTTGACAACACCATAATTTTTAAAATACTCAAGATACTCCGCTTCACTTTTAAGCTCAAGAGCATATGTTTTTGCAAGATAGGCTGCCAACTCATACTCAGAGATACCTATATCACTCTCTATCTGCTTATGCATTACAAGCATTCCGTTATGCGAATAGGATGTTCGTATATCCTCTTTTTCTAAAAAAGTTTTTGCAGGTATAACCAAATCGGCAGCAGCACTCGTCTCATTCTCATAGAGACCAAAATAGATAAGGTTTTCTGTGCGACCTATACTCTCTTTTACACGATTGCTATCAGGCATCTGTGCCAAAGGATTTGCCCCTTGAACAAAAACTGTTTTAAACGCATCAAAAGCTGTATTTACTTTCGATACCTTTTTGGCTTTCTTAGCCGATAAAAAAGGTGTAGCAATCCCCTCTTTTGAATCTCCAAGATAAGCAACCCCGCATCCCTCTTTTCCAAAGAGGCCAAGTCCGACTGCCAGCGTATCTATTGCACGTATTACATCCGCACCGTCACGATATTTTTGAATACCTACACCACAGACAATAGCTGTCCTCTTCCCAACTATATAGTGAAGAATATCGCCAATCTGCCCAAGTGTCATACCAATATCATCCAAAACAGCTTTAATACGGATAGTCTGCGTGAGCTCATAATAATCTTCGTGCTCACTTGCAAACTCTGCTAAAAATTCATCATCACAACTATCTTCTATGTGCAAAAAACGATACAGCAGCATTGCAAGATAGATATCGGTATGTGGTTTTATCTGAATGTAAAGGTCTGCCATTTTGGCTATTTTTGTCTCTACAGGGTCAATGACAATCAATCTCTTATCTTTTAAAAGCGGAAGCAGATGTGAAGATGTTACATGAGGATTTCTCCCCCAGATTACAACAACCTCTGATTTTGCTATCTCACTCAAAGGCATATTTTTATTGCTTCCTCTGCCTTCAATAATACCGGCCTCTCCAGCTCCATCACATAAAGAGCCATCAGTCAAAAAACTACCCATCTGTGCAAAAGCTTCTTCTGTAACACTCTGCATCAAGCCAAAGTTTCCACTCCCTTTGTAACAGAGTGTTTCGCTTTTAAGATTTGCATCGAGTATCTCTTTTAATTTTATAAGAGCCTCATCCATTGATATCTCTTGTCCTTTATAGCGAGGTTTCTCAACTCTTGCGTGAGAGTTGTAATGATTCATATGGGGACATAAAAAACCCTGTGTATGCCCATTTTTAAAAGGTTTTAACACTCCCTCATCATAAAAAATACCACAAGCATCATAACAATCAAGCGGACACGCACTCAAACAACTTGGCATACTACTCCTTTATCTCTATTTTTACCAATTTGGAAAAAATCTTTGGCGCTTTTATAATAATTTGTGCTTTATATTTTGAGATATTTTTAGAATCTGCAATTTTTACGACTCGGTCTATCTTGTAGTCACTCATTTTACCATCAATATAGATAGTGCTCTTTTGTATATTTTGCAAATCCTCATCATCCAGATAGATAGTAAGCAGTGCTTTTGATGTATCTGCAACAGTAGCAAGTGGTGTTGCAAAATTGACTACCTGCCCTGGTTTAACATCAAGCGAGTAGAGTACAAACCCCTTTGCAGTTACACTTTTGTCACGAATACTCTTTTGCAACTGTTTTTTACGCAGATTCAAATCTGCAATATTTATTTTAAGATTGTTTATCTCTTTTTGTGTATTGATATAGCTGTTTTGACTATTTATAAGATTGTAATATTCATTGTCTTTTTCAATTTTTGACTTAATTTTCAATGCTTTTATTTTTATATAGTTCTCTCGTTTTAGCTCTAAAGTTTTTTGCAGATTTTCTAAAATAAGCGCATTGCTTTTAAGAGTATCATTCAAATAGACAAGTTTTTTATTAATCGCCTCAAGTTCATCTTTATCTAACTGAGAATCAATAACAATATAAGGTTTTTCAGAGAGTCTTTTTCCAAGCATATTTTCATCAACAAAAAGAACTTCTCCCGATACTTTTGAAGATATTTTTCTTAACTCGTAAGGTTCTACTTTTGCATAATAGACATTTGCAAAGAGTGAGGAGAGCAGTAAAAAAAACAATATAACAATCTTCATAAAAAACCTTTTCATTAAATAGAGATATTTTAACATTTCCTAGCTAATATTCAAGCATATTTCATTTTATTTTTGATACTATTAAAACATATTTAAAAAAAGGGTCTTTTATGTCTGTACTCGATAGTGTTGATGCTGCTACAAATCTGGCAAAAAATAACGAACTGCAACTTCTTGTATTTCGCGTAAGTGAAAAAGAAGACTCTGCATACTATGCAATCAATGTTTTTAAAACAAGAGAAGTGGTAGAGTCAAAAAACCATTTTCTCACACAAATTCCTGCACCACACCCTCTTTTAGAAGGTACTATTATGCTGCGTGGGTTACAGATACCTATCTTAAATCTCCCTCTTTGGCTTGGAATCAAACTTACAAAAGAGGAAGTAGCACACTCAAACATCCTAATTTGTGATTTTAACGGCATCATTATCGGTCTGCGTATTATGTCAGCATATAGAGTTGTTAAAAAGAACTGGAATGAGATTCACGCACCAGATAGCTATCGTCTTAAAGATGATGGAGTTGTTATGAATGATACACGCCTTGAAGATGGTTCATTGTGTCTTATTTTAGATTATGAAAAACTCTTGGCCGATGTACTCCCTCAGGCACTTGTTGATGTTGATAGCGATACAGAAGCGCTTAATGAGATTGATTTACCTGACAAGCTAAAATTTGGAACTGTTCTTATTGCAGAAGATTCCAAAACAGCACAAAGACACCTTATTCAACTCTTTGCAAAAGCAAATATCGCTATGAAGCTTTTTGATAATGGTAAAAAACTTGTTGATTATATCCATTCATTAGATATTAACCAAATAGAAAAAATTCCTGCAATCATTACAGATATTGAGATGCCGGAGATGTCAGGTTTTACAGTCATTAAAATCCTCAAAAGTGAGCCTCTCACGCAAAACATTCCAATTATTGTCAATTCATCTATGACAGGGGATAACAATAAACGTGAGGCAGAGGTTCTTGGAGCTGATGGCTTTATTGACAAAACAAAGAGCCACGGCGTTATTGCACTTATTTCTTCTATTATTATGGAAAAAACTACCCAAGCGTAGTTTTTTTCTTTTCTCTTTTTTTCAACTTTCAAAAATTAAAAATATCTATATTTTAGTTATTGAAAGAGTGAGATCAATACTCCGGCTGCTACGGCTGAACCAATAACACCTGCAACATTTGGACCCATTGCATGCATAAGAAGCATATTTGTTCTGTCATACTCCATACCGACTTTGTTTGATACACGAGCTGCCATAGGAACTGCTGAAACTCCAGCCGAACCAATCAATGGATTGATTTTGTTTCCTGGGAAAAGGTTCATAATTTTAGCCATCAATACACCTGCTGCAGTACCTACAGAGAATGCAATAATACCAAGAACCATAATAAACATTGTCTCAGGTACCAAGAACTGATCAGCTGCGAGTTTAGAACCAACACCAAGACCTAAGAAGATTGTTGTAATATTAATAAGCGCATTTTGAAGTGTATCATTCAGACGCTCGACAACACCAGACTCTTTTAAGAAGTTACCGAACATAAATGCACCGATAAGTGGCGTAGATTCTGGTAAAACTAAAATTGCCAACATTAAAACAACAATAGGAAAAATAAGTTTTTCCAAGCGGGAAACATGACGAAGTGTACTCATCTTAATTTTTCGCTCTTTCTGCGTCGTCAAGAGCTTCATAATAGGCGGCTGAATAATTGGAACCATTGCCATATAGGAGTATGATGCAACTGCAATAGCACCTAAAAGTTCAGGTGCTAATTTTGTTGCAATAAAAATAGATGTCGGACCATCTGCCCCACCAATAATTGAGATAGCACTTGCTTGTTGGAGTGTAAAATCAACAAGCCCCATCTGTGCAAGTATCATAGCACCTACCAATGTTCCAAAAATACCAAATTGTGCAGCACCTCCAAGTAAAGCTGTTTTCGGATTTGATAAAAGCGGACCAAAATCTGTCATTGCACCAACACCCATAAAAATGATTATAGGAAAAAGTTCATTTGCAAGACCAGCTTGGTAAATAACACCTAAAAAACCATGAGGGCCTGCAATAGCAGCTATCGGTATATTGGCCAATAAACCTCCAAAGGCAATAGGAAGAAGTAATAAAGGTTCAAAACCTTTAGCAATTGCCAACCAAAAAAGCAAAAAAGTAACTAAAATCATAATGATACGCCCTATACCTTTATGAAAGTTACTCATTGGTTTACCTGTCGCACTTAGTTCATCATCACGAGGGTTTATCAGAGCAACAATACCTGTCGATTTCAAAAAACCACTAATCATTTCACCAAAAGGTTTTGGCTTATAATTTTCTTCTTTATGTGTTGATGAAACTTGTGCTGTTGTATCTGAGAGTCTATTTTCAGATGCAACAGCATTTATAGAAAAGAAAAATGTCAAAAACAGTATAAATATAAATATTTTATATATAAAAGATTTCATTCAAACTATCCTATTACTGCTACAACTTGGCCTTCTACAACTTTGTCATTTGTAGCTACATTGATACTCTGAACAACACCACCACAAGGTGCTACAACATCAATCTCCATTTTCATTGATTCTAAAATCATAATCACATCCCCTTCATTAATACTTTGACCAGGATTAGTAACAATTTTCCATACATTACCAGGTAGCGGAGCTTTTATCTCTGTAACCGAGGAAGTAGATATTGATGCAGGTTCCATTGGTTTGTTTTCACTCATTACAGGACTTACCTGAATATCAACATCACCTTCTGCAACTTGAACACTAAATTTTTGACCATCTACTATTACTGTATAATTTCCATTACCCATAGAACTTCCTTCACAATCATTTTTCATTTCAGAGATTTTACGAACGTGTAATTCTCCAGAACCTTTAAGAAAATCAATACCCTTTTCCTGACACGCTGCTGCGATAAAGATATTCTCTTCCGTTATCTCAATATTTTCTTCTTTAAGTCTATCTATCCAACTCTGCAATGTTTTACTCGGATCTGCATCTGCAAGTGCCAAAGCTGTCTCTGTTGTCGGTTCCAGTCCAAGTTGTTCTGAAGCAATTTTCACTATCTCCGGGTCCGGTGAGACAGGTGTTTTACCAAAATAACCAAGAATCATACGTCCATATCCCGGTGCTATAACTTTCCATTTACCCTGTGTTACATTCTCAAGTGCTTGTTGAAAATAGAACTGTGAAACAGGTGTCACAGATGTACCGTATCCTCCTTTTTCAACAACTTCTTGCATTGCTGCAATTATCTCTGGAAATTTATCCATCATTCCATTATCACGTAACATTTGTGTATTCGCTGTCAAAGCACCGCCAGGCATAGGTGAAAATGGTATAATAGGTGACACCATTGTCGCTTCTTGTGGAATAAAATAATCACTCAGACACTCTTGAAGTTCTTTCTCATAAGTAAGTATTTTAGCTATTTCCAGACCACCAAGATCAAAATTCATACCCTTTGTAGCATGAAGCATTGTTAAAATATCAGGCTGACTTGTACCACCACTTACAGGTGATACGGCAAGATCAATACCATCAACACCTGCTTCAAGAGCTGCCATATATGCAGATACAGAAACACCTGCTGTTTCATGTGTATGAAGACGAATATGTGTGTCTTTTCCAAGCAATTTTCTTCCCATTTTGATCGTTTCATAAACTTTTTGAGGATTTGATGTACCACTTGCATCTTTAAAACAGACACTATCATATACAATACCTTTATCAAGAATCTCACGCAGTGTCTTTTCATAAAATTCAACACTGTGTGCACCGTAACATCCAGGCGGAAGGTCCATCATTGTAACAACAATTTCGTGCTTAAGCCCGTGATAATGAATTCTCTCTCCCGAATAAATTAAATTTTCCACATCATTTAAAGCATCAAAGTTACGAATAGTCGTTGTACCGTGTTTTTTAAACATTTTTGCATGCAAATCAATTAATTCTTTACTACCTGTATCAAGCATAACAGTATTAACACCACGAGCTAGTGTTTGAAGATTTGCATCAGGACCTACAATTTTACGGAACTTATCCATCATCTCAAATGCATCTTCTCTCAAATAAAAGTAAAGAGATTGAAACCTGGCTCCTCCTCCAAACTCATAATGAGTAATGCCTGCCATTTTGGCTGCTTCTACTGCAGGAAAAAAATCATCCATAAGTACACGGCCACCAAAAACTGATTGGAAACCATCTCTAAATGTAGTATCCATTACATCTATATATTTTTTCTTAGCCATTCCTGTTTTACCCTTTTGTATGATATTTAATTGCAGCAGTAATAGCAGCTATTATTTTTTTGTTTTCTGTTGGAGTCACTTCTTTGGATATCTCCACATTTGACTGTGGCTCAGGAAAATATCTCTGTATTACATAAGACATAAGATTCATAACCACAATCATAATTATAAGAAAGGCGAAGACTGTTCCCATCCCCAAAAACATGAATTTTACGCCTTCTATTACAAGGTTAATTTCCATTAAGCCACCTTTATATACAATTTATGAAGTTAGTATATTACAAAGATGTTTAAAAAAAGTTTTTCCTTCTCTTGAGAATTCATAGCTTTTCAGGTAAAATATAACCAAACAACTATAAAACACTCTAAAAAGGATAAAATAATTATGATAGCAGGTATGTATGAGCAAGATTTTATGGCCTATATGATCTTTGGACTCATCCTAAACTTTGTAATATCAATAATGTTTGGGCTTTATTTGAGTAAAAATATAGGTATGAAAGAGATGATAGAATCTAAAGGTGATAAGGAACAATCCCCACTTGTCAGCATTTCACTCTTTATTCCCTATGCAAAAATGTTAGTAACGCTTTATAGAGTTGCTATACTACAATTTTATTTTTTAAATAAAGGCTATTCCCATAAAGAGTTTTGGATATATATGACAAGCAAACAGGAAAAAAGCTCATAAACCAAGGAAAATGATGGATGATTTTAAATTAAAAGTAGTACTAAGTATATTAAGCGGAATAATTTTTTCATTCATCTTTATACTTTTAGCATTTGTATTACCACCTACACAAGAAGAACTTCAGCTCATCAAAAAACCAAAAGGCAAACTTGAACAGATTTCACAATCTGTCCGTAACAAGTAGTCGTTTTTATGTGTCTAATGCATTTTTTACTTTAATAAGTTTAATTGTATTGTAAGCACATTTCGGACTTAGTTTTATAGCACACACTTTTAAAGCTTCTAAGCAGGCAAGAAGATGTTTTAAATCATCTTCTCTCATCAAATCATACAAAAGTGCCTCAGCATCTTTAATTCGTAAATTTCTCGCAACACCTAAATTTTTATGAGCCAATTCTCTAAAAGGAGTATAGTCTAATTCACGCTGATTATCTTGTGAATTTTGTAGTTTTTCAAGATAAGCATCAAACTGAATAATCGCCTTTATTATCTGTGCTACATAATCATCTACAAGTTGCCAAATCATATCTTCATCAAGCCCAAGTTCTTCTACAGCTTCTTTTGCATTATAACGATACTCTTGCAATCCAAAATGAGAGAACTTCTCGGCAAAGAATTTATCACACATCTCTTCTGCATTTTTATGCAGAATCTCTATCTTTTGTGCTTCACTTAGTTCTTTTTTTGGCTTTTTGAAAATATTAAACATAGGAGAAAGATATCATATTTTTTCTATAAATTTCTATAAAACCGAATGAAATAGTAAAAAACAAGATGAGTGCTACAAATGCACTCATCTATTCATTGAAAGAAGTTTTAAAGAGCTTTTGAAATAATGCGGTTTAGACGCATTGCAAACTCTGCAGTATCGTCAATTTCACGACCATCAAAGAGTTTTGCCTGATCAAAAAGAACGTGTGCCGCATCTTCTATAAGATTTTGATCACTTGACTCTTTAAGTTTTGCAATAAGCTCATGTTTAGGGTTAATCTGTAAAATCGGAGCCGGTTCTTCTACATCTCCTGCTTGACCCATCTGTTTCATCATCTGTGCCATCATAAATGCCGGATCATCCTTATCTACTTTAAGCGCTACCGGAGAGTCTGTAAGTTCAGTTGTCACTTCAACCTCTTTTACATCATCGCCAAGTGTAGTTTTAAACTCTTTTGCAAGTCCTTCAAACTCTTTTGTAAGTTCCTCTTTGGCTTTTTTCTCCTCTTCGCTCTCTTCAAACTTCGCATCAGCAACAGGAATGAGTTTGTACTCTTTATACTCTGTCACCATTGGGAAGATGATAGTATCTACCTCTTCATTTAAAAGAAGTACATCAATGCCACGTGCTTTGAACTTCTCAAGCACCGGAGAGTGTTTAAGCATATCTATAGAGCCTTTGTTAGCAAGGTAGTAGATCTCTTTTTTCTCTTCATCTACATTTTTAACAAACTCTTCAATAGTTGTCATCTCATCAGAGTTGAGCGTATGGAATTTTAAAAGTTCTAATATCTTCTCACGATTTGCAAAGTCATTATAAAGTCCCTCTTTAAGTACATTTCCAAACTCTTTATAAAATGTATCGTATTTTTCAGGCTCTTTTTTCATCATCTTCGCAAGCTCAGAGAGTACTTTTTTAACCGATGCGTTTCTGATTTTTGCCATTACAGGGTTAGACTG
>Ga0256843_1000101_pt1 | contig 72759 bp, 75 predicted proteins | sample AlvinellametaG_FD_191572 | JGI IMG/M metagenome (GOLD analysis project Ga0256843, IMG submission 191572) | Pompeii worm associated microbial communities from hydrothermal vent at the East Pacific Rise, Pacific Ocean - Alvinella | ecosystem: Host-associated > Annelida > Integument > Unclassified ...
TAAATGGGTTGATTGTATCCGTTTCAATCCTGGAAATATTGGAGAGAAAAATAGAATCAAAGAGATTGTAAAAGCTTGTAAAGAGAGAAAATTGCCAGTTAGAATTGGTGTAAATGCAGGTTCACTTGAGAAGCAGTTTGAGAGAAAGTATGGAGCAACTGCTAAAGGAATGGTAGCAAGTGCAGAGTATAATATTAAATTCTTAGAAGATTTGGATTTTACCGATATTAAAATATCCCTCAAAGCAAGTGATGTGGAGAGAACGGTAGAGGCTTACCGAATGCTTCGTCCTAAAAACAATTACCCTTTTCATCTTGGGGTAACAGAGGCTGGGACTCTTTTTCATGCGACGATAAAATCAGCAATTGGGATTGGAAGCCTCTTGCTTGATGGAATTGGCGATACTGTGAGAGTCTCAATCACTGGAGAGCTTGAAAAAGAGGTAGAAGTCGCAAAAGCAATAATCAAAGACTCTGGCAGAGCAAAAGATGGAATAAATATAATCTCTTGCCCAACTTGCGGAAGAATTGAGGTGGATTTGGTAAAAGCTGTGGCTGAGGTTGAAAAACGACTCTCTCACATCAAAGCCCCTTTGAATCTTTCTGTGATGGGTTGTGTAGTAAATGCAATTGGAGAAGCAAAACACTCCGATGTAGCAATTGCTTTTGGAAAAGGAAATGGCTTAATAATGGTAAAGGGAGAGGTGGTTGCTAAACTAAAAGAAAGTGAGCTTGTAGATAGATTTGTGGAAGAGGTGGAGAAGATGGCTGGGGAGATGGGAGGAGTTAGTTAAAGGTTTTTTTTAAAATCTCAAAATTGCTCTTTCCATATCCATAAATTATTATCTCTGCTTCAAATGGTACTTCTCTTTGAAAAAACTCTTTATATACTTTTATAACATCTTTTGGATTTAATCCGCCAATACCACAACCAAGTAAAGGGATAGCTATTTTAATATTTCTATTATATTTTTGCCAAAATAGTTTTAAATACTCTTCTATATTATATAAGGCTGCTTGAATAATTTTTAATGAAGGCTTTTGTCTATTAAAAGAGTTATAATCCATTATACAAGTATGTAAAATATAGGAGAAATTTTTTGAAGCTTTAGCAGTTGTTATTACTACATCTCCTTGATAAAATATTTCTTTCTCCACAATTTTATTCATCTCCTCTTGAAGTTCAAAACCACACTCCCTTTTAATAGCCATTGATACTCCACTTCCTAAAATTAATTTAGTATTTGAAGCATTCACCACAATATCTACTTTTGCTTTTGCTATATTTCCTTCTTTTATTTTTATTAAATATCCCATACTTTTACTCCAAAATATTATTTACATCCCATATTTTATAAACTTCACTTTTATAAATTTCACTAACCAAAACTCCTTTTTGAAACTTTAAAATTAAAACTTCTCTTTTTATCTTTACTCTATGATTTTTCTCTTTTGATAATCTTTTCTCAGAAATTAAAAGTTTGATATTTTTATCCAAATGGTCTAAATAAATCATATTTTGATTAAAAAGAGTCTTCATCAAACTCTTTTTTTGAAAATTAGAACATCTTATTTTTAAATCAACTAAAAATATCTCTCTATTTATAATCTGATATTTAAACTTAATATATACTCCAAGGAGCGCTTGAAAAAAGATTACATTTTCTCTTTTTATACTCTAAAATCCTTTTTAAATTATCTATTTTCAATAAACCACTACTTAATAGTTTGTATCTCTTATCTTTATAAATAACCTCTCCAAAAGTTGTATCTTTAGTGGGGAAATTCATTCTTACTCCTATTTTTAACTCTAAATACAACTGAAATTTTTGGAGTTAACATAAATCAATAAAGTTTTAAAAAATGAAAAATAAAAGTTACAATTAGTAACAACTTTTCCTCTATAAATATAAAATTTTATTAAAATGTTATTAGAAAGACTCTTTAGTGTATTAAAAAGAAAGTAAATTGAAGGAGACATTTAATGAAACGAGAAACTATTAATATAAAATTTGAATGGGAGGGGAGTTTTTCGCTCAAAGATATTGGTTTAGAGTTTGAGACAAAAAAATACTCTCTAAAAAATGCAAAATTAAATAATAAAAATAGAGATTTTGGACTTTATCAAATTTATGGATTTCATCCAATCTATGGAGATAATGTTTTACTCTATATTGGCAAAGCCACAAAGCAGACTTTTGCAAAGAGAATTTCTCAAGAGGCTTGGGAGCATAACCAAGATTTCAAAAATATACGGATATATGTTGGGCGACTTCTTATAAATGAAAATATTAGCTTTGGTAGTTTTAAGGCTTTGATTGATAGAGCTGAGAAGATGTTGATTTATTCTCACTCCTCAGCGATGAACTCATCTAATATTTTAAATATTTCAAAGGATAAAGCTAAACTGAAGGAGTTTGAGAATATCAGAGTTTTTAATTATGACAGTTATCGTTCTTTGATGAGTGAAGTCTCTGGAGAGTATTGGATTAGAGAATTTGAGTATATAGGTACTTTTAATAAAAATTAAATTAATTTTTCAAGAGTTTTAGTAACTACTTAATTTTTCAAACATCTCTTCAGTTACTGGAATCATTAAAGCTGTATTTGGTTTTAATTTTGTAGATTCTAATTTATTTACCAAAACAAGATCAAGAGGAGTTGTATGATACTTTCTTGCAATCTTGCCTAAAGTATCTTTTGGTTTTATAATATGAGCTATTAATCTTGAGTAGTGCTTTTGTCTAAAAATCTCTTGCAAGGTTGGAGGAGAGTAATTTTTTTTGTAATACTTGAAGTTTTCTACTGGAATTGTAATTTGGGTTAAACCTATATTTTCTGAAATTGTAGAGCCTCTTAAATGAGGATTTAATTGTAAAATCTTTGAAACTGGAAGTTTTAGAATTGCAGAGAGTCTTTTTAGGGTAATTCCTCCATAAATATTGACACTAATTTCTCCATCTGGGAGAATCTCTTTTTTTATCCTTTTATATTTTGGAAGAGGAGAGCTATTTATCTTTTCTCCAATCATTGAGAGAAAAATTATTTTTTTAAGGTAATTTCTTGTTTCTTTTGGAAGAAATTTTCTTCTTTCATCCATCAGAACTTCAAACTTATCAGTTCCAGCTCTTTTGATTGCTCTTTGAACTCTTCCTTCTCCACAGTTATAAGCCATCATCACCAAATACCATTTTCCAAACATTCTATATAAAGATTGAATGTAGCTCATAGCCGCTTTTGTAGAAGCTACTGGATCAAATCTTTCATCTTTGTGTCTATTTACTACAAGATTAAATCTCCTTGCAGTTGCTGCCATAAACTGCCAAAGTCCAGCTGCTTTTTTACTAGATACTGCTCCTCTTTTAAATCCAGACTCTGTCATCGACATATAAATAAATAGATGACTAAGTCCTCCTGTTGTAAGAAGATTTTTAAAAAGAGGAATCAAATCTTTTCCTCTTTTTAAAGAATTTGTATAAAATCTTCTATATCTTGATTCATTTTTTAAAATAAAATTTCTAAAATCTGGATTATCAATATAACTTGGATCTACATCAAATTCTCTTAAAACATATGCATAACTTGGAAATTTTTCTCTTAAATTTAAATTATTTGCAAAAAGAGCAAAGCTTAAAAAGAGAAAAATTCCAAAAATTTTCATATTCTAAAAAGCCTTTGTGCATTTTGAGTCGTAATTTCTTCAATTTTTTCCTTTGAAAGATTACTAAGTTGAGCCATTTTTTGTGCAATTAAATTGCAATAACTTGGTTCATTTCTTGTTCCACGGTATGGATGAGGTGTAAGATATGGAGAATCTGTTTCAATAATTAATCTATCTTGTGGAATTTTGGGATAAACTTCTACAAGTTTTCTTGCGTTTTTAAATGTGATTACTCCTCCAATTCCAAAATAAAAATCTTTTTTTGCAAGATTTAAAAGTTGATGATCAGCATTAAAGCAGTGTAGAACTCCTGGAACTTTTGCATATTTTTCTAAAATCTCTTGAGAATCTCTACTTGCTTCTCGAATATGTACAATTAAAGGTTTTTTATATCTGTTTGCAATTTCAATTTGTTCTATAAAAATCTCTTTTTGAAGCTCTTTTTCTTCCCTTGCTTTTTCTTTATCTTCTGGAAGACGATAATAATCCAATCCACACTCTCCAACAGCTACACATTTTGGGTGGGTAATAAAATGCTCTAAGAACTTTTTAAAGTATTTATGAATATCGTAAGGATGAACCCCTACTGCGAAATAGATTCCTTCAAACTCTTCTGCAATTTTTAAAGCTCGCTTTAGAGTGCTTGGATCTGCTGCTGGAATAATCATCTTCTTCACACCAGCTTCTCTTGCTCTTTGGATTACTTCTTCCAAATCTTTATCAAATCTTTTATCATCTAAATGTGTGTGAGTATCAATTATCATTTAGCCTCCTATTTTAGCAAAAAGTTTTTCTGCAAATGCTACTGCTTCTTTATTCTCTTCTCCTCCAATCATTCTTGCAATCTCTTTAACTCTCTCTTTTGAATTCAAAATCTTTACCTTTGAAATTCCATCTTGTTTTGAAACCAAAACTTGCATTTTAGCCTTTGAACTAAGATGAGGTTGATGAGAGACAGCAAAAACTTGGAACTTTTTTGAGAGTTCTTCAACCATTTGTGCAATTGCAATTGATTCGTCTCCACTAACATTTGCATCTATTTCATCTAAAAATATTATCCCATTTTGTTTTGTTTGAAGCTTAGCCTCTAAACTCATTAAAGCAAGTCTTAACCTATTAAATTCTCCTCCACTTAAAGTCAAAATACTAGATTTCTCCAGCTTTAAATCAACCTCATCAATACCTTCTTCATAGATTTCTTTATTTTTAAAAACAAAATTTGTTTCTGGAAGTTTTAGCTTTTTTAGATAAGAATTTAATTTTTTAGCAACATTTAAAGCTTCCTTTTTTCTTTCAAAGGAGATCTCTTTTGCCAATTCTAAAAGTTTTTTACTCTCAAACTTAATGAATTCTTTTAACTCTTCTTTGTTATTGTTTAAATTTTCCAATTTTTCTAACTCTTTTTGTTTCTTCTCTTTATACTTGAGAGCCTCTTGGATTGAACCGTATCGATTTATTAAAGCAGATATTTTTTCTAATCTTTCAAGAACTTCTTCAATATTTATATCGCTAAGTTCTAAAGTCAACTCTTCAATCTCTTCAAAATCTACTCTTAGTTGATTCATAGTTTCATTAAAATAATTTCCATCTTTTTCTGAAAGATTAAAAATTTCATTTACATCATCTTCTAACTCAAAAATAGCGCTAGCTCTTTTTAGAGCTTCTTGAATTTTATCGATTTTTGAGAGTCTATGTTTAATTCTCAAAAGCTCTTCATACTCTTTTACTTGTGGATTTATAGATTCGATTTTTTCAATCTCAAACTTTGTAAATTCAATTAATTCTAAAATTCTCTTCTCATCTTCTTCAATCTTTTTTAACTTTTGTCTCTTTTTAGAGTAAATTTCAAACCTTTTTTTATAATTTTCAAGTTTTTTTAAATAAGAATTATCTCTTTGAGTTATGAAAAGATCAATAATTTTTAAAAGTTTTTGACTCTTAAAACCTCTTTCGTCTTGAACACTTAAATAGTGAATATAAGGTTTAAACATCTCTTTTAATCTTTTTTTAGAGATATTTTGATTATTTAAATAAAATCTAACTCTTTCTCTTCTGATTGATTTTAAAGTCAAAATTGAATCTAATTCAAACTCTTCTAAGTTTAAATCCTTTGGTTTATCCAATTCTATTTCACAGATTCTAGCTTCAGAGTTTTTTATTCCAAAATTTGCAAGAATTGAGTGCATAAGTAAAGATTTTCCAGCTCCACTTGGACCACTAAAGACAATTAACCCATCTACAAACTCCAACTCTACCTCATCAAAAAAGATTAAATTTTTTAGATAGAGTCTTCTTAACATTTGATCCTTTCTAGATAAATTTTTTATTTAAAATTCTATTTCAAATCTCCACCCCAAGAGAGTTTCTCTCTTAAGACACTAAAATAGTTTCTCTCTTTTCTATGCAAAAGTTTTGCTCCTCTTTTTGCCCCTTTAAGACAAATTATATCACCCTTTTGTATCTGATAAGAGTCTTGTCCATCAATAATTGCTATAACTTTATTTTGGCTTGAAGAAAGTCCTATTTCAAAATCTACTGGAACAACAAGAGGTCTTTGAGTAAGAGAGTGTGGACAAATTGGAGTCATAATAAAAGCTTTTGTCAAAGGGTAAATGATTGGTCCACCAGATGCAAGATTATAGGCTGTTGAACCAGTTGGAGTAGAGACAATTAATCCATCTCCTCTGTAAGTATTAAACCAATCATTATTTATAAAAGCATCGATATTTACCATTTTTGAGACGACTTCTCTAGTAATTACTACATCATTAAAAGCGTAAAATTCTACATTCTTTTTATCTGCTTTTTGAATAAAGCCTTCAATCATCATTCTCTCATCAATTCGATATTCATCTTGCATAAGTTGAAGTAGAAAATTTTCTACATCATCTAATCTAATATCTGCTAAAAAACCTAAATTTCCAGCATTAATTCCAAGGATAGGCTTATCTTTTCCATAACTTCTTCTTACAAGCGATAAAAGAGTTCCATCACCTCCTAAAGAGACTAAAAAATCACTAATTTCTAAGAGCTCTTCAAACTCAACCCCTTCCTCTTCCCCAATCATTTTAGCAGACTCTTTTGAGAGTAAAACTTTAATTTTTTTCTTTTCAAACTCTTCTTTTACCTTAAAATAAATCTCTTTTATCTCTGGAGAATTTGGTTTTAGGACAAATCCAGCAATCTCCTTCTTGGGTAATTTTTCCATAGTTTTCCTCTTTAATCTATATTTAAAAATTTGTGGAGTTGAACACTAAGTTTTAGATGAGGATATTTTAACACAACTTCAAGACAAAAATTTACTGCCTCAAAATTTGGAGAATTTTTATAATTTTTTGGTTGAATAAAGATTGGTTGAGGTACTTTTAAATCTAAAATTTTTTGAATATTGGTATTTTTATCTACAATAAATTTTAATTCATCAAATCCTTCTTTTTTAATTAGATTTAAATTTTTAGGACTATAAGTAATCCAGTTTGCACTTTTTATATTTTCAAAACAAAAACCATTACTCTCTACTGCTACAAAATATCCTTTGGATTGTAAAAATTTAATAAAGTTATTCAAGTTATAAAGAGAAGGTTCTCCTCCTGTAATAATTAAATTTTTACTTGGATATTTTTTAATTTTCTCTAATATTTCTAAAAAGTTTAAATTCTCAAAATTGCCTTTATGCAAATCATCATCACAAAAATCACACTCTAAATTACATCCAAAAAGTCGAATAAAAACAGAAGCAGTCCCAGTAAAGGTACCTTCTCCTTGAATTGAATAAAAAATAGATACAACTTTTAGAAGTTCATTATCCATCTATTACCTTATTTTGGCAGATTTTTTAGAAAAGAGATAGTAGAAACTCAAAAATAGCAGCCAGTGGTACCTCGGGCCGGACTCGAACCGGCACACCAAAAAGGCGGTAGATTTTGAATCTACTGCGTCTACCAATTCCGCCACCGAGGCTTAAGAAGTGGCGAAATTATATAGAAGTAACCCTTAAATACTACTTAATAGTTTCTTTGAGAAATTTTCCAGGCTTAAATCTTACACTATATTTTTCTGGAATTGTGACCTTTTTGGAAGTTTTTGGAATCATAACGTCTCTTTGTTTTTTCTTCACGGCTTGAAAAGATCCAAACCCTAAAAAAGAGACTTTGTCTCTATTTTTTAAAGCCTCTGTAATTGTTTCGATTGAGGCTTCAATGACACTTTCTACATCTTTTTTAGACAACCCACTCTTTTTAGCAACTTTGCTTATGAATTCAGCTTTTTTCATTTTTACCTCCTTCTTTAAGAGACCATTTTATCATAAGAAAACTTGAAATGATACTTTTTAGATCAATTTTTTAATAAAATAATTTTAATATGTTATAATATGAACAACTTTTAAAGGAGCCGCTATGTTAAATGTAATCTCTTTGGTACTTACGTATCTGGTTTTTGCTACCATTTTTCATGATACAAAAATGGTAGGAGAGTTTACTATGAGCTTAGGCACTAATCATATTGCCTTGTTTGGTTATATGGCATATTTAGATGTTTTTCTTCTGGCTTATCTAATATATGCATATATAAAAAAAATTGTAGATTTTGATGCTATTCTTGGATGGACTTTGCTCTTTTTATCATTAACACTGCTCCAAGCTTTAATCTTTGATTTAAAAGATGTAGGAATTATTGCCGGAATAATCTATTCAATTATGGCTCCTACAGTTGGGAAGATAGGGTATGGAGCTTTTGTCTTTTTTAGTCTTACAATATCTATTTTGCTACTTACAGAAGAAGAGAATCATTTTGTAAAACTCTATGAGGAGATAAAGGAGGTAATCAATTTAAATCAAGAAAGAACTTTTTGCAAAGAGCAAGAAGATCTTTTTTCAAAACAATCTTCTTCTACTTCTAAAAGAAAGAGGGCAATTGATAATTTAGATATTGAAAATTATTACACACCTCCAAAAGCAAAAACAAAATTAGAAAGAGAAAGAGAAAAGTTAAGAAAAGTTGCTACTCAAGCTTTCTCTTAAGTTTAAATCTCCTTTTTGGAGATTTTACAGCAATTACAAATTTTTGCCGTAAAACCCTCGGCTTTTGCCGTAGGGATGGATATAAGACAATTTTGTGCTTTAGTACTCTCTTTGAGAAAAGATTTTAGGAAGTTTATCTCCCTTGAAAATCGATTAATAAAATTAGGCAAGACCTTTGGTACAGGAGATACAAAACAATAGGCTATCTCCATTTTCTTGTGCTAATTATACTCTCTAAGAAAGAGCCAAATCTCCTTTAATTTATCTATGGGTTATAAATTATTTTGAATTATTTAACTTATCTCTAAAATTTCTCGCCTTTGATTCATCTCTAAAGAGATAAGCAGTTGTATTTTCCTCTACATCTCTAACTACTATCATATCATTTTTTATTTCTAGTTTTTTAAGTTTTTTTAATCCTCCATCAGTATACATACTAAAATCAAGCACTAACTCTCCATTACTGTTTAGAGTATATTTTATTTTTGCTGGTTCTGGGGTTGGAGTATCATACTCTTTCCAAATTGCACTATCTCCATTAGAAAAAGCTATTTTTGCCATATTCCATTCTCTTGAACTATTATCGTCCCCAAAATCATCTTTTGTTACTAGGTAATATGTTTTTCCTTTTAGTTCATCTAATATAAACTTTTTAGAATTACTATTTCTATATTTTTTTGTTAATTCATTATATTTTTATCAGCTTCAGCTTTGGTTGAATATAGATAGTGTTCTCCTTCTTTTTTCCCATACTCATCATAATCTACAGCTAAAATATAATTATCTTTTTTATAAAGTAAAATATAACTGCCATCATCCCAAATTAATTTATTTCCATCTAATTTAATATCCTCAGTTCCTTTTTCTAATTTTCCATTTGAAACTTTTAATAATTCCCAATTCATTTTTGAGACATCTTGAGAAATTTGAATCCTTATTTCTTCTAAATGAAGGGTACCATCTTCTGTGTATTTGCCTGCTACATAAAAAGTTTTTCCAGCAAGTAGATCTTTAAATTTTGGAGCTAAAGTTTTACTTAAATGTTCAAAAGCTTCATCTTGACTTACTACTCTACCTTTAAACTCTGTCACCTTCGATTCAACTTCAGCTACTACAGTATCTAAATCTTCACTAAGAGCTTTTTTAGGGTCAGTTAAATTTTTAACTGCTTCTTTCAAAACATCAAGAACCTTTTTTTCTATCTGAATTCCATTATCTGGATTTCCGTCAAAATCAAGAGATTGCAAGAATCTTGCAACTGTCAAATTATCTTCAATAACTTCTACTCCATCTTTTAATTCATTTGCTTTGATACTTCTTAGAGGCACTCCTGCAAGCTCAAAGCTACAATCTTTCCCTTTTTCAAAAGTAAAACTTCCATCACTTTCAGTTACTCCACTCTTTGTCCCACATTTGTATTCAGCTCCAGCTACTGCAGAGTCTAAGTAATAACCAATTCCTGTATTTGAAGCTGTGCTGATTGTTTCAATACTGCTTCCTCCTCCGCCTCCACATCCACTAATTACAAAAACACTACCAAAAGTTAAAATTGAGTAAATAAAACTTTTTTTCATTAACTCTCCTTTAAAAAAAATCAAATACTATTTTATCCCCCCCAATTAATATTTGCTTAAAATAATCTTTTATTTGTAAATAACTCAAAACTTAATCAAATCTTTTTTTAATTGTTATTAAGTACAAAAGTTCTAAAATCTTTAAAGTTTTATCTTACTTAGTACCTTATTTGATTAAAGTTTTTTTTGAATCAAATCTACTTTTTTAGATAAACTATAAATGTATTTAATCAAAAAGGATAAATAATGAAAAAGATCTCAAATCATCCTGTATTAAGCGTTATGTTTTTTTTGACGCTTTTATTTATATTTTTAGGATTTCTTTCAAATGAAGAAAAGATTAAAACTCCTAGCAATGATCAATTAAGGAAAATGGCTTTGGATGCAAATATGACGCCAATTCCAAAAGATTACAATAAACTCCTAAAAATTGTAAATAATTCTCAAAATCCTTTAAGTAAAGATAAGATTTCTTTGGGGAAAAAGCTCTTTTTTGATAATAGACTTTCAAAAGATCAAAGTATAAATTGTAGTAGTTGCCATATTTTAAGCGAGGGAGGAGATGATAATCGTCCAACTGCTATTGGTTATCATGGAAGGGTCAATCCATTTCACTTAAATTCTCCAACCGTTTTAAATGCGGCTCTTGCAAAAGCTCAATTTTGGGATGGAAGAGCAAAAGATGTAGAAGAACAAGCAGGAGGTCCAATTCAAGCTCCTTTTGAGATGAATATGACTCCAAAAGAGTTAGAAGATAGATTAAATCAAGATTTAGAATTGGTTGAAGAGTTTAAAAAGGTATTTAATGAGGAAAAAATCACTTTTGAAAATATCAAAAAAGCAATTGGAGCATATGAAAGAACACTTTTGACTCGTGGAGCTTATGATAGATTTTTAGAAGGAAATGATAGTGCAATTTCTCAAAAAGCAAAAAGAGGAATGGCAATTTTTATAAAAAAAGGCTGTATGGTTTGTCATGGAGGAATGAGTGTTGGTGGTGGAAGTTTACAAAGATTTCCTCTTAGAAGATATTTAGATGACTATTTAGGACTAGAATTTTCTCCAAAAATTAGAATAAAGACATCTCCTTTTCCTTTTGAAAATGTAGGAAATTTTTTAGGAAGAGATAGCAGATTACTTTTTAGAGTTCCTATTTTAAGGAATATTACAAAAACTTCTCCTTATTTTCATAATGGATCTGTAAAAGATTTAAAAGAAGTTGTAAGGATTATGAGCAAATACCAACTTGGGAAAGAGTTTGATAAAGAAGATATTGAAGATGTAGTTGAATTTCTGAAAACTTTAGAAGGAGATATTATCAAGTTTTAAGAATAAAAAATTAATAAAATTTGGTAAAATTTAAAAAACTAAAGGAGGCTCAAATCAAAATATTTATTTCAATTTTAATTTTATTTATTTTTTTAACGGCACAAGAGATAAAACTTTCAAAAGTTCAATTAAATAAAATTGCTCACAAGATCTGGATGAATGAAGGAGCTGGAAAGAGAAGTTATCTTGTTTGGTGGAATAAAGGGGAAGAGTTTGCATCTTTAGGTATTGGGCATTTTATTTGGTTTACCAAGGATAAACCAATGTGGTTTTTTCACGCTTTTCCAGCAATGTTAAAATATATTAGTGCAAGAGGAGCAAAACCTCCAAAGTGGCTTACTCCAAATACACCTTGTATTTGGAACAGTTATGAAGAGTGGAAAAGAGCTAAAAGAAAAAATACAAAAAAAATGCAAGAGCTTACCAACTTCTTAGATTCTACAAAAGCTTTGCAAGCAGAATTTATGCTTCACAGACTAAGTAGTGCAAGAAAAAAGCTTCTAAAATATGCAAAAGATTCAAAAACAAGAAGATTGATCTCTTATAATTTTAATCGTCTTTTGTATAAAAAGTCTGGAGCAATCGATCCTCAAGGAGCTTATATTTTGATTGATTATACAAATTTTAAAGGTGATGGGACTTTGGAGAGTGAAAGATATCAAGGAAAAGGGTGGGGACTTTATCAAGTTTTACTCCATATGAATCCCAAAGATCCAAATCCCAAAAGAGCTTTTGCAAAATCAGCAAGATATATTTTGGATAGATTAACTAAGATTGCTCCTCCTCAAAGAAATCTAAAAAGATTTAAAAAAGGATGGTTTAAAAGAGTAAACACTTACTATAATTTAGGAAAGATTTAATTTTTCTCCCCTAAACTGGGGAGAATAGAGAAGTTTATTATTTAATTAATTCAAAAGGATTTTCTACGACTCTTTTTCTATCTACAATGTATGGAATTAAAGCTGTTTGTCTTGCTCTTTTGATTGCGCTTGTTACCATCTCTTGATGTTTTTTACAATTTCCTGTAAGTCTTCTTGGCATGATTTTGTATCTTTCCGAGAGGGAAAACTTTAGCATATTTAAATCTTTGTAATCGATAAAATCTACTTTTTGCTCACAGTATCTGCAATATCTTTTTTTGAATTTTCTTCTTTCTGCCATATTAATTGTCTCCTAAAATGGTATATCATCTTCATTAATATCTATTTCTGGGATAGAAATATCTTCTTTTTGAGGGCTAGGTTGAGTTGGCTTAGTATTTGAGGTAAAACTAGAATCTTTCATCTCTTGAGATCTAGTATCAATCATTTGCATACTCTCTACAGTCACAGAATGCCTGCTTCTTTTTGTTCCATCGCTAGCAGTCCATTGCTCTAAAACCAATCTTCCCTCTACTAATACTTTAGAACCTTTTTTGAGATACTGATTGGCAATTTCTGCTGTTCTTCCAAAAAATGTAAGATCTATAAACATAGTCTCATCTCTTTGCTCACCATTTGCACTTTTAAATCTTCTATTTGTAGCAATCCCTACTTTTCCAATTGCTAAGCCACTAGGACTATATCTTAGTTCTACATCTCTTGTCAAATTGCCAAGCAGTATTACTCTGTTATACATAAAAAGCTCCTAATTTACTCTGTTGCTTCAGAAGCTGTGGACTCCTCTTTTGGCTCTTGAGTCTCTTCTGGTTTTGAATTTTTATTTACAACTTCTTCAAATTTAGAAATCTCTTTCTTAGTTACATATTTTACAGTCATAAATCTAAGAATATTTTCATTATATCTTAATTGATATTCAAGTTCTGCGATCAAGTTAGCTGGAGAGTTGTGATATACAACTGCATAATAACCTCTTTGTTGCTTATTGATTGGGTAAGCTAATCTTCTCATTCCCATTTCATCAATAAGTCTTACTTTTCCACCTTTTTGAGAGATAATCTCTGCTACTTTAGAAATTTGATCTTTGATCTCTTCTTCTGTAAGGGTAGGTTTTATAATAAAAAGTGTCTCGTAAGAATTCATTTATATCCTTCTTTTGGTTTTGTAGCCCATCCTCCTACACTATTTTAGTAGCCAAAGATGAGCAAGAATTTTGGAGCATAATTTTATCTAAAAAGACTTAAACTTCTTTAAAAAAAGACTTAAGAACTTGATTTGTTATAATGATTTTAAAAAAGACAAAAGGAAATTAAATAATGCAAAATCTTCCAAGATTTACCCATCTTCATCTACATACTGAATACTCTTTGCTTGATGGAGCAAATAAAATTAAAGAGCTTGCAAAAAGATTAAAAGAGCTTGGAATGGAAGCTGTGGCAATGACAGATCATGGGAATATGTTTGGAGCAATTGACTTTTATAAAGTAATGAGAGCTGAAGGGATCAAGCCAATTATTGGGATAGAGGCTTATATCCACAATAGTGATGATTTAGGGGATAAATCTACTAGACAAAGACACCACCTATGCCTTTATGCCAAAAATGAAATTGGTTATAAAAATTTGATGTATCTTAGCTCTCAATCTTATATTCATGGTTTTTATTACTCTCCAAGAATTAATAAAAAACTCTTAGAAGAATATTCAGAAGGTTTAATTTGCTCTTCTGCTTGTCTGCAAGGGGAGATAAATTGGCACTTAAATCAGAGTGAGAAAAATATAAAATTTGGGGCAAAAGGGTATGAAAAAGCAAAAGAGATAGCACTTTGGTATAAAAGTATCTTTGGAGATGATTTTTATTTAGAGCTCATGAGACACGGTATCAAAGATCAATACTCAATTGATAAAGAGATAATTCGTCTCTCTCTTGAGACTGGAATAAAAATTATTGCAACAAATGATACCCACTATACAAAAAAAGAGGATGCTACTGCACACGAAGTTTTTATGTGTATTGCAATGAACCAAACTTATAATAATCCAAACAGACTTAGACACTCAGTACACGAATTTTATTTGAAGTCTCCTGAAGAGATCGCAAAACTCTTTGCTGATATTCCAGAAGCTCTTGAAAATACCCAAGAGATTGTAAATAAGTGTAATTTAGAGATAAAGCTTGGAAATCCAACTCCGCCAAACTTTAAATTTGCAAGAGAAAGAGCTAAACTTGTTGGCTTAGAGCTTCCAGAACCAGATAAAACCTACTCTTTGGCAAATGATAAGGTGCTGTTTGAGTATGAGGCAAAAGCTGGACTTGAAAAGAGGCTTCAAAATGTCTCAAAAGAGAGACATCAAGAGTATAGAGATAGACTTCAAACTGAAATGGAGATAATCAACTCTATGAAATTTCCTGGATATATGCTTATTGTTTGGGACTTTGTAAGAGCTGCAAAAGAGATGGGAATTCCAGTTGGACCTGGGAGAGGGTGCCTTACAAAAGATGCAAAAGTTTATCGCCAAAAGGATGGCTCTTTTGAGAGTATAAATATCAATAAAATTGAAGTTGGAGATAGAGTCTTAACCCATAAAAATAGAGTAAGAAAAGTTACAGAGCTTTTTGAGTATGAGATAGAAGAAGATCTCATCTCTATATCCACATTTTATGGAGATTTTGTAAATCCTATTACCCTAACAAAAGATCATAAAATCTATCTTGGAGATGGAAAATGGAAAGAGGCAAAAGATATTACCAAAAAAGATTGGCTTTTACTTCCAATTCCAAATGTACCTAAAAATGTAAAAAAAGATATCTTTTTAAAATTAGAAAATCTATTTGAATTAGATGGAAAAGTTGATAAAAGTTTTTCTTATTTAAAGTTTAAGAAGGAAGAGGAGGCAAAAAGAGTAAGAGATTTACTTTTTATGGTAGCAATTCCATCGATGATTGAGAAAAAAAATAACAATTTTATCATAACAATCCCTTCAAACTCAATCTATGATATTCCAAAATCAAGACAAAATATTTATGAGATAGAGGATAATTTTATTAAACTAAAAGTAAGAGAGGTAAAAACTCTACCAAAACATAAAACAAAAGTTTATGATTTTACAGTAGAAGATGATAGCTCTTATACCACTACAAACTATATTGTCCACAACTCAGCAGCTGGGAGTTTAGTAGCTTATGCATTAGAGATTACCGATTTAGACCCAATTCCTTATGGACTTTTGTTTGAGAGATTCTTAAATCCAGAGAGAGTCTCAATGCCAGATATTGATATGGACTTTTGTCAAGCAAGAAGACAAGAGATAATCGATTATGTAATCAAAAAGTATGGCAGATACAATGTTGCTCAAATTATTACCTTTGGTAAACTCTTGGCAAAAGGGGTAATTAGAGATGTAGCAAGAGTTATGGAAATGCCTTACAATGAAGCTGATAGTTTTGCAAAATTGATTCCAGATAAAGCCAAAAATCTAAAAGAAGCCTTTGAGATGGAGCCAAAGATTGAAGAGCTAATTTCTAAAAACAAAAAAGCAAAAGAGGTTTGGGAGTTTGCTCTATTGCTTGAGGGTCTAAAAAGAAATGCAGGAACTCATGCAGCAGGAGTTGTAATCTCAAACGAAGAGCTCTGGAAAAAGACTCCACTCTTTAAGCCAAGTGGACAAGATACTTTGGCAACTCAATATGATGGAAAACATATTGAAGATGTAGATTTGATTAAGTTTGACTTTTTGGGACTAAAGACTTTGACAGTAATTGAAGAAGCCCTTAACCTCATCAAAAAGAGATACTCCAAAGAGATAGATTTCAAAAAGGTTGATATTAATGACCCAAAAGTGTATGAATATATCTCCACAGGTCATACTTTAGGACTTTTCCAGATTGAATCAGCCGGAATGCAAGAGCTTGCCAAAAAGCTAAAGCCAACAGGATTTGAAGATGTAATTGCGATGCTTGCACTCTATCGTCCAGGACCAATGGAGTCTGGAATGCTTGATGATTTTGTCGAAAGAAAGCACGGAAGAGCCAAAATTACTTATATGTTCCCAGAGCTAGAACCAATTCTAAAGCCAACTTATGGGGTAATTGTCTACCAAGAGCAAGTTATGCAAATAGTCCAGACAATTGGGGGATTTAGTCTTGGGGGAGCTGACCTTGTACGAAGGGCTATGGGGAAAAAGATTAAAGAGGAGATGGATAAGTTAAAAGACCAGTTTGCTGAGGGTGCAGAGAAAAAAGGCTTTGATAAAGCAAAAGCTGAGGAACTTTTTGATTTGATTGTAAAGTTTGCTGGATATGGATTTAATAAATCCCATTCAGCTGCTTATGCTCTTATTACCTTTTATACAGCTTATCTTAAATGCTACTACCCAACAGAGTTTATGGCTGCTCAATTAACCCTTGAAAAAGATAACACTACCAAAGTTGTAAAGTATGTCGATGAGCTAAAACATATGCAAATTAAACTGCTTCCCCCAGATATAAACCGCTCAGATTTGGCTTTTGTGGCTGATGAGGTCGATGGAAGTAATGCTGTAATCTTTGGACTTGGAGCAATAAAAGGGGCTGGAGATATTGCAATTAGCTCAATATTAAAAGCAAGAGGAGACAGGGCTTTTGAGAGTTTGAGCGATTTTATCTCAAGAATTGATTCATCAAAAGTAAATAAAAAAGTTTTAGAGTCTTTAATAAAGGCTGGGGCATTGGATAGTTTTGGATATAGCAGAAGAGCAATGCTAGAACAAATTGATAAAATTATCCAAGCAGCTTCAAAGGTGGCTCAAGCTAAAAAAATGGCAATAAATTCTCTCTTTGGGGATGAAGAAGAGATGATAAGAATAAATTTAGAGTTAGAGGAGATGGATGAATATGATCATATGAAAATTTTAGAGTTTGAGAAAGAGACTCTTGGATTTTATGTCTCTGGACATCCTCTTGATAAGTATAAAGATCAATTATCGAAGATAGATTATATTTTAAGTTCCGAAATTGAAGAGTTAGAAGATGGATCTGAAGCTTTGTTGGTTGGAAAGATTGAAGAGATAAAAGAAAGAGTCTCCCAAAAAGGACGTCGCTTTGCAACTATAAAATTGATGGATTTACATGGAAATTTAGAGTTTACTATTTTTGAAAAACATCTAAATCAACTTGAAGCTTTTGATCTTGAAAAACCTCTTGCTTTTAAAGCTAAAATTCAAAAGAATGAAAAATTTACAAGAATGAATATTTTAAAGATTGAATCTTTAGCTGATGCTACAAAAGAGAAGATAAATATCAAAAGAAAACAAGAAGAGTTTCCTCTGACTCCTCAAGAACCAATAATTTTATCTATTGACTTAACACCTGATATTAAGGTTTTAGAAGAGCTTTTTTGCTTGGCTGAAAAACATAGTGGCAATAGACCTCTTCAATTGCATATTTGCTCAAAAGATACAGAAGTAATTCTTGAATCTAAAATCTGTGTCAATGAGACTCTTTTAGAAGAGATAAAAGAGATCGATTTAATTAAAAGTTTAAATTAAAAAGATAGATTAAGGAGGCTTATAATAATTTTTGATAAGATTTTTAAAAAATAAAAAAGGAGAAAAATTAATGGCTTATTTTAGTAATGCAAAAGAGGGAGAAAAAGTTTATGGACTTGTCTTTGGAAAAGGCAAAATTAAAGAAGTTTATCCAGATAGTCACTATTGCATAATGGTAGAGTTTAATAATGGGTATGAAGTTCCTTATACTGAAGATGGAATTCCTGGATGGGGAAACTTTAAAAAACAGACTCTTTTTTACAGAGATGATGTAGATTTGAGTAAAGAGGATTTTTCTCCAGTTGATGAAATTTTATCTCCTAAGAAAATTATAAAACTTAGAAATAAAAATAAATTAGAAGTTAGACTTCCTTCTGGAATTTGGAAAAGTGTCTCAAAAGCTGATGAAAAGTATGTAGAAGAATTACTTGAAAATCAAAAATTCCATCTCTTTAGAAAGAAAAAATAGAGCTTAAAGCTTTTGGCTTTAGGCTTTGGAATGATAAATAATAGTTTAAGTTTTAAACTCTTTTACCAAATTATTTAAAGAGTTTTTCAATGTACCTATTTTATTTTCACTTACCCAAAGATTCCATAAAATATTTTTGGCTTCAAAATTTTTCTCAACTCTTTCAATTCCTAAAAGTTTTAATTGATACTCAATTTTTCTAATATTTTTATAATCACTTTCAAAAAAAATTTGAATCTCTTTTTGATAAGGAATAAACTTAGCAACTTCAATCACACTTTTAGCAGCTTCTGCATAAGCTCTTGCCATACCTCCAGTCCCTAGTTTAATTCCTCCAAAATACCTTACAACAAAAATAACACAATTTATAAGTTCTTCACCTTTTAATTTTGCTAGAACTGGTTTTCCAGCACACCCTTTTGGCTCTTTATCATCTATACTTTTTTCAAAAATTTGTTCTTTTTCTATTTTTCTAAAAGCATAAATAATATGATTTGCTTTTTTGTGTTCTTTTTTTAATTTCTGATAAAATTTTTCAAAATCTTCAATATTTACTAAATAAGCAATAAATACAGATTTTTTGACTTCAATTTGTGTTTTATAAATCTCTTTTACCGTCTTAATAGATACTCCTTTTTAAATTAATTATGCCAAATTTTTTCTTGAACTTTGAGTTTTTTACTGTAACTATCTGCTACATTTTCTCTTAATATAACTTAAGCTTTTAGAGATCTATACTTTACTTTATAAGGCTTTGGATAAGATCGATGTTACATAAATTATCACCAAATAGGAGCGATGATGTCTTTAATTGAAGAGTATAAAAAACACACCGAGGAGAGAGCTAAACTTGGAGTTCCACCACTTCCACTTACTGCAAAACAAACAGCTGAACTTGTTGAATTATTAAAACAAGATCCTATTCCAGAAGAGGAGTATCTCCTTGATTTACTTAAAAACCATATCAATCCAGGTGTTGATGATGCCGCTTATGTAAAGGCAGCATTTTTAAATGCTATTGTCACAGGAGATGCACACTGCAAAGCATTAACTAAAGTAGATGCAATTAAGATTCTTGGAACAATGCTTGGAGGATACAATGTTGGTCCACTTGTAGAAGCTCTAAAGAGTCCTCATGTTGAAGTAGCTCAAGCAGCAGCAGATGAACTAAAACATACAATCTTAGTTTATGATGCATTTAATGATGTAAAAGATTTAATGGACGAGGGGAATCCTTTTGCAAAAGAGGTGATTGAATCTTGGGCAAATGCAGAGTGGTTTACAAGCAAAGAGCCACTTCCTGAAGAGATGAAACTAACTGTCTATAAAGTCCCAGGAGAGACAAATACAGATGACCTCTCACCTGCGAGTGAAGCTTTCACAAGAAGTGATATTCCACTCCATGCAAACTCAATGCTTAGAGCTAGAATGGAAAAACCGCTTGAGACAATTGCTGAACTTAAGAAAAAGGGAAATCCTTTAGCTTATGTTGGAGATGTTGTTGGGACTGGAAGTAGTAGAAAATCTGGAATCAATTCACTTCAATGGCATTTTGGAAGAGATATTCCAGGAGTTCCAAACAAAAGAACTGGTGGAGTTGTAATTGGAGGAATCATTGCTCCAATTTTCTTCAATACTGCTGAAGATAGTGGATGTTTGCCAATTGAAGCTCCTGTTGATAAACTTGAAACTGGAGATGAAATTATTCTAAAACCTTATGAAGGAAAAATCTATAAAAATGGTGAAGTTGTAAGTGAATTTAAACTAAAACCAAACACAATTGCTGATGAGATGAGAGCAGGAGGAAGAATTCCTCTAATTATCGGTAAAGGCTTAACTGCAAAAGCAAGAGAAGCTCTTGGACTTGAGCCAAGTGATGTATTTGCAAAACCAGAGCAACCAGAAGACAATGGAAAAGGTTATACTCTTGCTCAAAAGATGGTAGGTCGAGCCTGTGGAATGGAAGGAGTAAGACCTGGAATGTATGTAGAGCCAATTGTATCAACTGTTGGTAGCCAAGATACAACTGGACCAATGACAAGAGATGAGATTAAAGAGCTTGCAGCTTTAAGCTTTGGGGCTGATTTGGTAATGCAGAGCTTCTGCCACACTGCAGCTTATCCAAAACCAGCAGATGTTGAGCTTCAGCACACATTGCCACCATTTTGGACAAGTAGAGGTGGAGTAATTTTAAGACCAGGTGATGGTGTAATTCACTCTTGGCTAAATAGAATGGTGCTTCCTGATACTGTTGGAACTGGTGGAGACTCTCACACAAGATTTCCAATTGGAATATCTTTCCCAGCTGGTAGCGGACTTGTAGCATTTGCTGCAGTTACTGGAATGATGCCACTAAATATGCCTGAATCTGTGCTTGTAAAATTCAAAGGTAAAATGCAACCAGGAATCACTTTAAGAGACCTTGTAAATGCAATTCCTCATCAAGCAATCAAAGAGGGACTCCTTACAGTAGAGAAAAAGGGTAAAAAGAATGTATTTGCTGGAAGAATTTTAGAGATTGAAGGGCTTGAAGACCTCAAAGTAGAACAAGCATTTGAGTTAAGTGATGCAAGTGCAGAAAGAAGTGCAGCAGCTTGTACTGTAAAATTAAATAAAGAACCTGTAATTGAGTATCTAAAATCAAACATCGTGCTTCTTGAAAAGATGATTGAAGAAGGATATGAAGATAAGAGAACTCTCCAAAGAAGAATCGATAAGATGAAAGCTTGGTTAGAGAATCCTACTCTGCTTGAAAGAGATGAAGATGCTGAGTATGCTGCTGTAATTGAGATTAATTTGGATGAGATTACTGAGCCAATTCTTGCTTGTCCAAATGACCCAGATGATGTAGCAACTCTAAGCGAAATCTTAGCTGATGAGAAGAGACCTAAAAAGATTGATGAAGTGTTTGTTGGAAGCTGTATGACAAATATTGGACTCTTTAGAGCTCTTGGAGAGGTGCTAAAGGGTGAAGGTGCAGTAAATACTAGACTTTGGGTAGTGCCTCCAACAAAAATGGATGAGATTCAACTAAGAGAAGAGGGCTACTATGCAATCTATGGTCAAGCAGGAGCTAGAACTGAGATTCCTGGATGTAGTCTTTGTATGGGGAACCAAGCAAGAGTAAGAGATGGAGCAGTGGTTGTTTCAACTTCTACAAGAAACTTCGATAATAGAATGGGTAAAGATGCTAAGGTTTATTTAGGTTCAGCTGAAGTTGCAGCAGTTGCAGCTTTGCTTGGAAGAATCCCTTCAAAAGAGGAGTATTTAGAGATAGTCAATAAGAAAATCACTGAAGATAAAAAGGGTGATGTCTATAAATATTTAAACTTTGACCAAGTCCCAGAAGAGATTCTTGATGAGATGTTAAGATAAACTAAAAAGCTAAAAGCCAAGAGCTTAAAGCTTGAGGCTTTTGGTGACATTAATAATAAAAGGGAAAGTTTATGAGAATTAAAATAGGTTTAACTCTTTTAGTTGTTTTAATCTCGGCAGGGAATCTGCTTGCAGACTCTCCAATTACTTCAACAGACATTTATAAAGCTTATGAATCATCTCCTATAGTTATTGAAGCAAAAAAGGCAAAAGGAATTTTAAATAAGAAATTGATGAATTATTTAATTGACGAAAAAAATCCAATTGATAAAAAAATTGCTTTAATTTCGGCAATTTCTTGGGATATAAATGGGCGTAATAATTCTAAAAAGTTTTTTGAATTTCTTAAGAAAAAAAGAGGTTATAAAAACAAAAAAGATTTTTTAAAAAGAGGAAAACCTTATGAATTGCTCTCTATGGCTTATTTAAGAGCAATGGATGATTATTTCAAAGTTGATGAGGCTTTAATTTATGCAAATAAAGCTCTCGAGAAAAAGCCTGATAGTTACACTTATAATATTATTCAAGCTTTAATTAAGGCACAAAAAGAGATGGATAATAATTGGTGCAATGTATTTTTAGCTACCGATAATGTAAGAAAAAATAAAACTTTAAAGAAAGATTTAAACAAAAAAGCTACCGAGATTATTTTTAAATATATGGATTTATATAAAGATTCTTGTGAAGAGAAGAAATAAATCTATCCCTAATATAAAAACTACAAGCTATCTTTCTTTTTCTAAAGTTGTTTTTTATAAAAATAAAAAAGTGCTACCTTAAGTTAAGGTAGCACTGGGGAAAGAGAATTAGTCAGTTCTCAACTAATTACTTTTTAAATGCAACAGCAGCAGCACTGATTGCAGCTACAGCCAATGTAGCAAGAACACTTAGAGCAGAACCATCACAAGTATTGCAACTTTCTGCAGGAGCAATATCTCCACCAGCAAATGCAACAGCACTAACAGCTAATACAGCTAAAGCAAGTTTTTTCATTTGAACTCCTTGAGTAAAATTTAATGTGTCGCAAAAAACACATAATATTAATTGCGACTTGAATAGAAGTTTATCATAATAAAACTTAAGTAAACATCAAATTTAATTATTCTTTTGTTAATTTCTGTTATCTTTTTGCTCTAAATCGTTTACCATTTTTATACTTTCTAGAGCATTTTGTAGAATCTGTTTTGTAGTAACTAAAGGCTTCATCTTTAGGTTTGTATTTTTCTTATCAAAAGATTGATTTTCTAAAACTTCAAGCACCTCTTTTTCCAACTCCTTAAAAATTTCATCAAATTTTTGCTCAATAAATTCTATATTCATTCTATTTTGCCTTTGGTCTAAAAATTTCTATTACACCAGTGCCTTGAATATAAGAGCCACCAATTAAATCTATACAATAAGGAATTGCTGGAAAAACAGCTTCTAAACACTCTCTGATTGATTTTGGTTTTCCAGGCAGATTTACAATTAATGAATTGTAACAAACTCCTGCTGTTTGACGAGATAAAATTGCAGTTGGAACATACTTTAAGCTTACAGCTCTCATTTGTTCTCCAAAGCCTGGAAGAATCTTTTGACATACTTGTAAAGTCGCATCTACTGTAACATCTCTTTTTGCAGGTCCAGTTCCTCCAGTTGTTACAATCAAATCACACTTTTTTTCTTTTGCAAGTTCTAAAAGAGTAGAAGCAATTAAATCTTGCTCATCTGGAATACATTTATAAATAAACTCAATCTCATTTTTTATAAACTCTTTCATAACTTCTACAATTGCTTTTCCAGAGATATCTTCATAAATTCCTTGACTTGCTCTATCGCTTGTAGTTACTACTCCAATTTTTATTAAATCCATCTTTTCTCCTTAAACTTTTAAGAGTAACTTATCTAATAAAGAGGTACTTAAAACTCTTTTTGCAATTCCTAAAATCCAAGTGGCTTTTGTAATATAGTATCTTGGTTTTGGTTTTGGATCTAAAGTAATTTGGTGAACCACTTTTGCGACCTCAACAGCTGGAAGATTAAAAGGAACTCTTTTTGCTTTCCCACTTAGAGCCTTCTGATAAAAACTACTCCATCTTGAATTTTTTATATCAACTTTCTCTAAAGTTTTTAGTGCATTTTCTCTAAATTTTGATGTAACTGGTCCAGTATTTAATAAAATTACATAAATTTTACTTCCTTTTAACTCCAATCTCAACGTATCACTAAGTCCTTCTACTGCATATTTACTGGCATTGTAAGCTCCACGGAAAGGTAAAGAGACTAGTCCTAAAACTGAAGAGTGCTGAATTATCTTTCCAAAACCTTGTTTTTGCATAATTGGCAAAATCTGCCTTGTACACTCAAAAAGTCCAAAAACATTTGTTTCGAACTGCTCTTTTAAAAGCTCTGTAGAAATATCTTCTAAAGCTCCCATCTGTCCATATCCAGCATTATTAAACCAAATATCAATCTTTCCTTCTTTTCTTAAAACTTCTTGGATGACTTTGCTTATTTCTTCCGGATTTCTTACATCTAATTTCATAGCATCATCAAATCCTAATGCTTTTAATCTTTCGACATCAGCTTCATCTCTGGCAGTTGGATAAACTTTGAGGAATCTTTCTTTTAAATAAATTGCACTCTCAAGCCCAATTCCACTGCTACAACCTGTAATAACAATAACTTCTCTTGCCATTTAAACCCCATTATTTATTTTTTTCTATGAGGATCGATTTTGAGTAAAATTAAATCTGCAATCATATTCCCAAGCAGTGTTAAAAATGCTCCAATAATCAAAATCCCCATAATTACTGGATAATCTCTACTAAGAGCACTTTGATAAAAGAGTAATCCCATTCCATCAATGGAGAAAATCTGTTCTAAAATTACACTTCCACCAAGAAGTCCAGGCAAAGATAATCCTAAAATTGTAACAATAAAAGGCATTAGATTTGGATATATATAGTATTTTATGATCTTTTTATCATCTAATCCTCTTGCCTTTGCAAAAAAGATATAATCACTTTTTAAAATATCTATTGTCAAAGATCTTACATAAAGCATTAAAGACCCAAACCCAACAAATACAATTACAAAAATTGGAAGCACCAAGTGCCATGCAATATCTAAAATTTTTGCAATTCCACTTTTTGGCTCAAGGCTCTCAAGGCCTGTAATTGGAAACCACCCAAGTTTTAATCCAAAAATTAAAATCAAAAGAAGAGCAAGATAAAAACTTGGAGTTGCATAACTAACAAGAGCAATCTGTTTTAAAAAGAGATCTTTTTTCCCTCCATTTAATGCACTTTTTATTCCAAAATAAAAAGATAAAAAAAAGATCAAAATCATGGATACTAAATTTATTCCCAAAGTTATCCAAAGTCTACTTTTTATCTCTTCGATTACACTCTCTCCACTTACAAAAGAGACCCCAAAGTCAAAATGTAAAATAGATTTTAACCAGAGCCAATATTGAATTAAGAGAGGTTTGTCAAGTCCATAAACACTCTTTAAGTGGGCAATTGCTTCTTTTGTCATATTTGGATTTAAGCTTCCAGCAGAAAAAAAGCTATTTGGTGCAAGATGAATTGCTCCAAAAGTAATAATTGAAATTAGAAAAAGCATTCCTATTAGATAGAGTAATTTTTGCCCAACTAAAAGTAAAAACTCTTTAATTTGCATCTGCACTAATTAACTCAAAAAAACTTCTAGCTTCCAAAGAAGCTGAACCTACCAATACTCCATCTACACTTTCTAAAGATTTTAAAGAAGAGATATTTTTGCTATTTACACTTCCACCATAAAGAATAGGTGATGAAACCTTTTTCTTTAATTCTTTACAAACACTATCGATATCTTCTATTGTAGCAGATTTTCCAGTTCCAATTGCCCAAATTGGTTCATAAGCTATTATCAAATTTTCATACTCTGTTTGAATTCCTTCAAATTGTCTCCACAAATACTCAAAAACTGCCTCTTTTCCTTGTTCTCTAATGCTCAAAGGCTCTCCAATACAGTAGATAATCTTAAAATCTTCTTTTTTAAAGAAATCAAACTTCTTAGCAATTTCTTCTTGAGTCTCTTTTAGAAGTTCTCTTCTTTCACTATGTCCAATCAAAATAGTTTTAATTTTAAACTCCTCAAGCTGACTTAATCCAATTTCTCCTGTAAAAGCTCCACTTTTTGCTGGATAAGCATTTTGAGCTCCAATTGTAACTTTCTTTGAAGATTCCAAAAGTGCAGTAGCTGGTGGAAAAATAAAAATTTCATCTTTTGCATCTAAAGAGAAGTCTTCTAAAAGGTTTTCAAGCTCTTCTAAATAATTTTTGGTAGAAGCTCTTGTATGGTTCATTTTAAAATTTGCTGCATAAATCATTTTAGCTCCTCCTTTAATAAAACTGTAATTCCTGGCAACTCTTCACCCTCTATCAATCTTAAACTAGCTCCTCCTCCTGTACTTACAAAGCTCATTTCATCGATATCTCCAGCTCTTGCTACAACATCTGCTGTATCTCCTCCTCCAACAATTGTTGTAGCATGACTTTCTGCAATGTAGTGGCTCATTTTTATTGAACCTTTTGCAAATTTATCCATTTCAAAAACTCCCATTGGGCCATTCCACATAATCGTATTTGCATCATTTAAAGCTTCTCTAAAGAGTCTAGTTGTAGCTGGTCCAATATCAAGTCCCATCCAACCTTCTGGAATCTCTTGAGTTGGAAGATATTTTACAGTTGTGTGTTCACTAAATTCTGGAGCTACAACAACATCAACTGGAAGGTAGAATTTAACTTTATTTTTCTTTGCTTTGTACATAATTGTTCTTGCCTCATCTATTAAATCATCTTCAACCAAAGAGTCTCCTACATCATATCCTTGAGCTTTTAAAAAAGTAAATGCCATTCCACCACCAACAATTAATTTATCAACTTTTTTAATTAATTTATTTAGAGCTTGGAGTTTTCCAGAAACTTTACTTCCTCCAACAACTGCTACAAATGGACGCATAGGATTTTCTAAAACTTTATGAAAAAAATTTACCTCTTTTGCAAGTAAAAATCCAGCAGCTTTCTTTTCTTTTTCATACTCAAGTGCCATTGCATGGATTGAAGTGTGTTTTCTGTGACAAGCCCCAAAGGCATCATTTATATAAATTTCTCCAAAAGTTTTAAGCTCTTTGGCAAACTCTTTATCATCTTTTGTCTCTCTTGGATCAAATCTTAAATTCTCAAGCAACAAAACATCTCCTGCTTCCATTTTGGAAAAGATCTCTTTTGCTTTTTTAGAGACTACCTTAGCACTTTTGCTATCATCAAAAAATAGCTTATTCTTAATTTTTAAAAGGGTATCTAATCTTTTATAAACTGGGAAAAGACTAAATTTTTCATTAAACTCTCCAGCTTTTGGTCTTCCAAAGTGAGAAGCTAAAACTACTTTACAATCTCTATCTAGACAATATCTAATAGTAGCAAGAGCTGAGCGAATTCTTCTATCATCAGTAATATTTCCAAACTCATCCATTGGAACATTAAAATCACATCTTATAAAAACACTCTTGCCTTCAATATCTAGATCCTTAATCGTTTGTAACATCTACCTTCCTTTTAAAATACTTAATTTATGATACTATTTCAGTGTAATTTTACATAAATAGAGGTTATTGCTTGATTAAGAGAGGAAGTGCACTTTTTGGAGGAAGTTTTGATCCTCCACATCTTGGACATAAAAAGATAGTTCAAGAGACTTTAAAATTAAAAGATGTAGGAAAGGTTATTATTGTCCCAACTTTTCTAAATCCCTTTAAAGATAATTCTTTTCTTCCTCCAGAAAAAAGATTAGAACTCTTGAAAAAAATGTTTAAAGATCAAAAAAATGTAATAATAGAAGATTTTGAGATTAGACAAAAAAGAAAAGTTTATACAATAGAGACTTTAAGAGCTTTAAAAAAAAGATATAATATCAAATATATTGTAATTGGAGCAGACAATCTAAAATCAATTACAAAATGGAAAGAGTTTGAAGAGTTAAATTCAAACTTTAGCTGGATTGTTGCAACAAGGGATAAAAACTCTTTAGAAAATTTGAATCTTTTAAGAGATTATAGGGTAATAAAAGTTGATATTCCAATAAGTTCTACTCAAATTAGATCTCAAAAAGGATTAAAATTTATAGATCCAAAAATTTTAGAGGAGATAGAAAAATTCTACTTTAAGGAGAAGAGTTGAAGACAGAAGAGATGATTGATGAAATTGTAAAAGTTTTAGATTTAAAAAAAGCAGAAGATATTGAAGTAATTGATTTAGAAGGTGTAGATTATATTGCAAAAGAGGTTGTAATTGCATCTTCTGGAGGTGCAAAACATACTCAAGCTCTTTTTGACTATCTAAAGAAAGAGTTAAAGCCAAAAGGTGTTGAGTTTTTTGGCTCAGATGAAAGTGATGATTGGATTGTAGTTGATCTTGGAGAAGTTATTGTACATTTAATGACTCCAGCTTACAGACAAAAATATGCTATTGAAGAGTTTTTGTCTGATCTAAAAATTTCAAATAGAGTTTAAAATGATAGCAGTTGCTTTTACTGGCCCTTCAAATAGTGGAAAAACTACTTTAATTAAAAAACTTGCTCTAAAGTTTCAAGAAAAAAATAAAAGAGTTTCTATAATTAAACATGATCCAAAAGATAAAGCTATTTTTGATGTAAAAGGAAAAGATAGCCAAATCTTTTTTGAAACAGGAGCAAATGTAGCAGTAATTTCTCCAACAAGAACAACTCTTTTTTTCCATCAATCTTACTCAATAGATGAAGTGGCTAAAAAATTTGGAGAGTTTGATATTTTGATGGTAGAAGGATTAAAATGGATAAATCTTCCTAGAATAGGAGTCTTTAGAGGAAAAATTCAAGAAGATTATCTAGATAAAATTCAAGCTTTAGCAATCGATGATAGCATTAATTTAGAAGAGTTTAATATTTCAAAAAAGATAGAGATTTTAGACTTAAACAATATTGATGAGGTTGCTGAATGGATTTTAAAAAATGGTAAAAGCTTAAAAGGAGAGTAGATGAAAACTATCTTTGAAGATCTTAAAGTTATTGCAAATGAGATTGAAAATCTTATAAAAACTGGAGAGTTAGGATATAGTAACAGCTCAAATGCAACAGGAGATAATCAATTAAAATTGGATGTTGCTTCTGATAAGATCATAGAAAAGATATTTGCAAAAAATCCAAATATAAAAGCAATTGTAAGCGAAGAAAAAGAAGAGATTTTAAATTTAAATACTTCTGGAAAATATTTTATTTGTTATGATCCATTGGATGGTTCTAGCATTGTAGATGTAAATTTATCTGTTGGATCTATTTTTGGAATTTATGAGAAAAAACTTACTGGTAAAAATTTAATTGGAGCAGCTTATATTGTTTTTGGTCCAAGAGTTGAGATTGTTACTGTTTTTGATGAAGGCAGACCAAAACTTTTCAGAAAAAATAAAAGTGGGAATTTTGAATTTGTTCAAGAAATTTTTTTAGAAAAAAAGGGCAAAATAAATGCTCCAGGTGGTACTCAAAAAAATTGGCTAAAAAAACATAAAGAGTTTGTTGAGTCTTTATTTTTGGAAGGCTATCGTTTAAGGTATAGTGGAGGGATGGTTCCAGATTTACATCAAATTCTCCTAAAAAAAGGGGGAATCTTTAGTTACCCAGCAACAAGTGACAAGCCAAAAGGCAAACTTAGAGCTTTGTTTGAGGTTTTTCCTTTTGCAAAAATTTATGAAGCCGCAGGTGGAGAAGCAGCAGATGAGAAAGGAAAAAGACTCTTAGAAAGAGAAATAGAACATTATCATGATACAACACCTTGTTTTTTTGGCTCAGAGTATGAAATTAGAAGATTAAAAGAGGTTTATGAGATATGACTCAAAACCCCAAAGAGAAACAATTAGAAGAATTAGATGAATTTGAATTAAAACTTAACGAAAAATTAGAAAAATTAAAAAAGTGTCAAGAAGAAAATCAATTAAATAGTTGCCTAAAATGTAGCAAAATTTTGGAGTGCTCTGTAAGAGAAGAGTATGTGAGTGCAGTTTATGAGAGCATGAACAAAGGTCAAGATGGAGGCTTTGAATTTTAAAAAATCAAAGGAGAAAAGATGGATTTAGAGACTAAAGAGTTTTTAAAAAAGAGCATAAGAGATGTTCCAGATTTTCCAAAACCAGGAATTTTATTTAAAGATATAACTACTTTATTAAATAATCCCAAAGCTTTTAAACTTTTAATGGACCATTTAGCAAAGAGATACGAAGAGTTTAATTTAGATTATATAGCAGGAATTGATGCAAGAGGATTTATTTTTGGATCAATTTTAGCAGATAGACTCAATATTGGATTTGTTCCTCTAAGAAAAAAAGGAAAACTTCCATATACTACTGTTTCTCAAAAATACTCTTTGGAATATGGATTTGATGAGATAGAAGTTCATATTGATGCTTTTGGAAAAATTGACGAAGAAAATAGACCAAGAGTTCTTTTAATTGATGATTTAATTGCAACAGGAGGCACGGCAAAAGCAGCAGCAGAACTTATTGAAAATGTTGGAGCAGAGTGTGTTGAGTGTTGTTTTATTATTGAGTTAGTTGATTTAAAAGGGAAAGAACAGATAAAAAGACCTATTTATTCTGTCTTACAATTTTAAAGACCTCTTAATTTCTAGCGAATTTGCTAAAAATATAAGAGATCTAATGAAGAAATTATTCACTTTTGGATTTTGAACATCAAAAGAGAAAGTGGAGGAAGAGTAATTAAAATAAAATAATCTCTTCCTGCAACTCTTCCTTTTTGTGCTTTTATTTCTCCTAGAGTTTCGTAATTTCCCCCAAATCTTTTGCTTTGAGAGTTAAAAATTTCTAGATAGATCTTATTTTTAGGAACTCCAACTTTATAATTTTTGATCTCTTTGTTGCTAAAATTACAAACTACCAAAATAGCATCAAAAGTTGAATCTGCAAGCCTTAAGAAACTAATTACACTATTTTTATAGTCTAATTCATCAATCCATTCAAATCCTTTTGGATCATAATCATAAAGATAAAGAGCCGGCTCTTTTTTGTAGAGAAAATTTAAATTTCTTACTAAATTTAAAAGCCTAAAATGTTCTCCAATTTTAATTAACTTCCAATCTAAGGAGCTATTGCTTTTCCATTGAGTCCACTGTCCAAACTCATTTCCCATAAAGAGTAATTTTTTTCCAGGATAAACTATCATATAACTATAAAGAAGCCTTAAAGTAGCAAATTTAATATCTTTTCCACCTTTTACAGAATTTATAAAAGAGTCTTGAAAATGGATTATCTCTTTATGACTAAGAGGTAAAATATAATTTTCCTGATAAATACAGATAAAATTAAATATCAATTTGTGATGATATTTTGGTCTTTGTGAAGGTTTTAAAAAAATATACTCCAAAGTATCCCTAGCCCAAGCAGTATTCCATTTATATCCAAATCCAAGTCCTCCAAGGTAAGTTGGCCTACTAATTAAAGGAAAACTACTATCTCCAGCAATCATCATCACAGAGCGATTTTCTTTGTAGATTGAATCATTTAATTGCTTCAAAAAAGAGATTGCATCTAAATTTTCTCTTCCAATTACTTTTTGAGATTCTAAATTTTTTTCAATTTGATTTGGATAGATCATATAATCTAAAGAGCTAACCTTTAATCCATCTAAATGGTAATATTTAAACCAAAACATTGCACTGCTAATTAAAAATTCTCTTACTTCTGCTTTTGCGTAATTAAAAAGATTCTCAACTTTTGTAGATTGGTATCTAGATTTTGAATATTCATAAATAGGAGTGCCATCAAACTCTTTTAAATTTACTCCTAAACTTACAGGAAGCCACTCTAAAATTACTCCAATTTCATATCGATGTAAAATATCGACAAACTCCATAAAGTCAAAAGGAGTTCCTAAATTTGCAGAAGGAGCAAAATATCCTCCTTCTAAACTGTCTAAAGAGTTGTAATAATATCTTTCTGGAACAATTTGAATGTAGTTGTATCCTAGTTTTGTAATATATTTGACAAGCTTTTTTGCAAGTTCTATATAATTTAGAGGTTTTCCCTCTTTTTTTATCCAAGAGCTAAGATGAATCTCATAAATATTTATAGCTTTTTTGTGATGATTTAAACTCTCCCTTTTGCTCATCCACTCTTTATCTTGCCAATTATAAAGAGTTAAATCACAAATTATATTGCTATTTCTTTCATCATCTCCAAACATAAATCCAACTGGATCACTTTTTGTAATTGCTCTATTTTCAAAAGTTATAATATGATATTTATAACTTAAATTTGTAGAGATTTTCGGGATAAAACCTTCCCACACACCGCTTTCATCATCTCTTAACTTTAGAGGATGAACACCTTCTTTAAATCCATTAAACTCTCCAATTACACTAACTGCTTTTGCATTTGGTGCCCAAAGAGCAAAATATACTCCTTCTTCTTTTTCTCTTTTTAATGGATGTGCTCCTAAAATTTCATAAATGTGACTGTGGCTTCCTTCTTTGAAGAGATAACTATCCATCTCTCCCCAAATTGAAATATCATACCTAACTCTTTGCATAAGAATTCCTATGTCAAATTAAGCTTAAAAAAAGCTTTTAGAGTATAGCAAAAAAAGGGTCTAAAACCTCATCACCTATCCAAATTTATTAAAGATTTTCTTAATTTCTGGAATATAATCTTTTATTCCTTCTTCTAGAGTAAAATTTGGAAGGTAATCTAAAAATTCTTTGGTAGAAGAAATATCAGCCTGAGTAAAAAATTGATATTGATCTTTATAAGGATTTGGGATATATTCAGAATCAAATTCAATATCTAGTTCAACTTTTAGAATATCTACAATATCTTGAAAGGTTCTTGCATTTCCAGTTCCTACATTATAAACGCCACTTTTTTTAGGGCTTAAAGCTCTGATATTTGCTTGAATTACATCTTCAATATAAATAAAATCTCTAAAAATTTTATCGCTTCCTTCAAAAAGTCTTGGATTTTGTCCCCTTAAAATTTGCAACCCAAACTGAAGCACCATTGAAGCAGTTTTTCCTTTAAAAAATTCTCTTGGACCATAAACATTAAAATATCTAAGTCCAACAATTGGAAAATCTTCTTTTTTCATCCATTCATATGCTAAATGATCCATCGCTAATTTACTAAAACCATAAATATTGGTTGGTTCTTCTTCTCCAACTCTTTGAGGAGCTTTTGCATTTCCATAGGTAGCACCACTGCTGGCATAAACTAAAGAGGCTTTATTTTTTTTTGCAAGTTTTAGAATATCTTTAAAAGCGTTTAAATTTGTTCTTAGCATAATATTTTGGTCTGAAACAGTAGTATCAGAAATTGCTGCTTGATGAAAAATATAATCAAATTTGAAATCTTCAAGTCTTTGAAGATCTTCTTTTGAATTTATATCTCCAGTAATAATTTCTCCTTGAAAGCCTTGTAAATTTTCATAGTGTCCAAAGCTTTTTAAATTCCCATTTTCAAACTTTTCTGTTGTTCGAAAAATATCAAATACTACTACTTTTGCATTTGGATAATTTTTTTGAAAAAAATGTGCTAAATTGGATCCAATAAATCCAGCTCCACCTGTAATTAAAATTGTTTTATTTTTGAAGTCCATCTAAAGCCTCCATAGAGATTTTACTATTTTTAGCAATCAAGATATTTTTCCCAACTCCAGCTCTAATTCCAGCTTCAATATCACTAATTTTATCTCCAATTAAACAAGAATTTTTAAGGTCAATATCAAATTTTTCTTTCGCATCAAAAATCATTTTAGGTTCTGGTTTTCTACATTTGCACTTTTCTTCTGGAGCATGTGGACAAAAAAATATCTGCTCTTTTGAGATTTTGATTCCATTTTCTTGCATCTTTTGAATCATATACTCTGTTAGTTTTTCAAAATCTTTCAAAGTATAATATCCTCTTCCTATTCCAGATTGATTTGTTACAACAATTAAAAGATAACCTCTATTTTGAGCCTCTTTTAAAAACTCAAAAATACCATCTACAAATTCAAACTCTTCTACTTTATAAACATATCCATGATCTTTATTAATTACTCCATCTCTATCTAAAAAAATTGCCTTTTTCAAATTTTTCTCTCCCATTCTAGTGCACTTTTACAAATTAATCTTAAATCATTATATTTTGGTTTCCAATTCATTTTAGATTTTATTTTTTCATTTTGGGCTATCAAGATGGCAGGATCTCCAGCTCTTCTTGGAGCTATCTCTACTTTAAAATCAACTTTACTTACTTCTTTCATAACATCAATTACTTCTTTTACCGAAAATCCATTCCCATAACCACAGTTAAAAATATCACTCTCATTTTTTTCAAGATAATCTAAAGCCTCAATATGAGCAGTTGCTAAATCATCTACATGAATATAATCTCTAATTCCAGTTCCATCTTTTGTGTCAAAATCATCTCCAAAAATATACATCTTTTCTCTTTTTCCAAGAGCAGTCTCTGCTGCAATTTTAATAAGATGAGTTGCATTTGGAAAACTTTGTCCTATTCTTGGATCTATCTCTTCCAAACTTCTTGCTCCATTCATATCGGCTCCAGCCACATTAAAATATCTTAAAATAATATATTTGAAATTTTTATTTGCTTTTGCACTATCTTGTAAAATTTGTTCACTCATTAATTTACTCATTCCATAAGGATTAATTGGAGCAGTAGAAGTTGTCTCTTTTACTGGAATTTCAGAAGGTTCTCCATAAACAGCTGCAGTTGAAGAGAAGATAAACTTATTTATACCATATTTATTTGCTAGATTTATCAAATTTGTAGTATTTACAGTATTATTTAAATAATATTTCAAAGGATTTTTTACACTCTCAGGCACTACAATGCTTGCTGCAAAGTGGATTATAGAATCAAATTTTTCTGTTTTAAAAATTCCTTCAATCATATTAAAGTTGGCCAAATCAGCTTCTATAAATTTAATTCTAGAGGCATTTTTTGAAATTTCTTTTAATTTTTCAATCCTCTTTTTTGTTCCTGTTGAAAGATTATCAATGATTGTAATATTCTTGTTGCTATTTTCTAAAATCTCTTTGGCAACATGACTTCCAATATATCCAGCACCACCTGTAATTAAGATCGATTCTGACACAAAAACCCCTTTTGAAAACTTTTTAAGCAAAAGTCATCTTTATTAATATTAAAATTTAAGCTTTAAGTTGATATTATACTCCAATTGAACTTACATTCATTCTAAAGAGAGATATATCTAATGGCTGTCAAAAAAGGCTGGATAGGAGTTATACTGTTGTTAGATATTGCTTTGGCAGCTTTAATTATAAATTCTTATCTAGATCAGAAAATAAAAACTCCTTCTTTGCTTTATATTCCAAACAAAAGTAATACTCAAATTGTTAAATCTTTAATTAGACAAGGTGTTCCACTTTTGCCAATTGATTCTTACTGGATTGAAGATTTAAATCTTACCCAAGATAAATGGATAAGATTTGATAAAAATTCAACAATAATTTCAAGAAGAAAATTTTTAGAAGCATTAAAAACTTTCCCAAAAGAAAAAACTAGAAGATTAGTAGTTTATAGTGGAGATTCTTTGATTGATTTTGCAAAAACAATCTCCAAAAATACAAAAATTCCTGCCCAAAAATTAATATATGAATATTATCAATTAAGTCCTTACAAAGATGGAGGAATTCTTGCTGGATTTTATAAAATTCCATACAAAGCCACCCCAAGAGCAATTATCTCTTACATGACAGAATATACTGAAGAGAAATTTAAAAAGATTTCTGAAGAATTTTTAAAAGAGTACTCTCCAGAAAAATTCAAAAAATATTTAATAATTGCTTCAATTATCCAAAAAGAGACTTGGAGAAATGAAGAAAAACCTTTAATTTCTGCTGTAATTTATAACCGCTTAAAAAAAAATATAAAACTTCAGTTAGATGCAACCTTAAATTATGGAAAATACTCCCATAAAAGAGTAACACCTTGGAGAATTAGACACGATAAAACTCACTTTAACACTTATAAATACAAAGGACTTCCTCCTGAACCTTTAGGATCTGTAAGCATTTCTGCATTAAGAGCTGCTTTTAAACCTGCTAAAGTAGATTATATCTATTTTGTTAGAGATATTTTTGGGAAACATATTTTTGCTTCTAGCTATGCTGATCATTTAGCAAATATTACTAGAATAAAAGTTATGAGAGCAAAAATTAGAAAGTTTAAAAACTTTCTAAAATCTAAATCGAAAAAGAGAAAAAAAAGAGGTAAAAAATAATAGCCTCTTTTTCAAATATTATTTTATTTTTGAATCTTTAAACCCCAAGATAAGCTTTTGTTGCAGTTGTAAGTCTTCCTAGACTATTTTGAAAAGTTGAAATTGTCTTTTGCAACTCATTAAACTCTTTTTTAACAAGAAGAGAATTAATCCTTCTTAAAATAGAGTAGAGTTCATCTGCTCCAATAGTTCCTGTTAAACCTTCAAGATCTACTACTAAAGACCTTAAAGATTCAAAATCTCCACGTTTTATATAATCTCTAAATTTTTTGTCAGAATTTGAATAATTTTTCAGAAATTCTGAAAGAATTGCTTTATATAGATTTTTATCATGGTTTGTATGTTCTATTCCCTTTTGAATATCTAAAATCTTTTGATCTGGTGTTTGAGTTTGTTTTTGAGAAGTTTTTGTTTTTTGAGTTTGATTTTGAGTATTTAAAAAGATATTAAAAGCTGTATAAACTTTTCCTAATTTTATTGGTTTACTTAAAAAACCATTCATTCCACTTTCTAAGATCTTTTCAACTTCTTCTTGATCAGTTGAAGCAGTAAGTGCTAAGATTGGAATATCTTGAATTTCTGGATCTTCTCTAATTGTCATTGTAGCTTCTAAACCATCCATTTTTGGCATATGAACATCCATTAAAACTAAATCGTAAGGTTTTGAAGAATTGAGTGCCTCTTTTAATTTATTAATAGTTTCTATTCCATTTTCTGCAATATCTACATCAATTCCAGATTTACTAAATAAAAGAGCTATTAATTTACTATTTACTGGATTATCTTCAGCTACCAAAACTTTTTTGTTTGCAAATTTTTTAAAATCTTCTCTTTTTATATTTGGTGTTTCTTCAAAATGTCTATCAAATACAGGAAAAGAAGTAGGATTTGGAGGTAAATCTATTTCATCTATTTCTCCAAAAATATCTTCTGGCATTGTCAAAGATTCTACCTCTTCTACAACTTTTGAGAGAGATTTTAAATCTTCTAATCTATCTTTTGTAGAAGTTGTTGGGATTGTTGGAGATAAAATCTCTGGTGATTTATCAAGAATATCTTCCTCTTCTATAGCTTTATTTTCTAGTGGAGCTTTAGAGAGAGGTTTTTCTTTTATAGGAGTCCTTGTAGATCTTTCAAAGTTTAAGGCCTTAGAAGGTTCTTTAGGCTTTTTTCTATATGGAAACTTCTCTCTTTCTTCTTCTAATTTATCAATTCTTCTTTTTGCATTTTCTAAACTATCTTTTAAAGAAGAGATTTTACCTCTTATTAAAATATAAGTGAGCAAACTCCCAACTACTGCTCCACCGACTCCAACTCCAACCAAGAGATAAATATCTCCTAAATCATTTCCCATTTTTCTTTATCCTTTTTTAAAAATTTTTTCTTTAAAGACATTTAATAATAATTAGTTATTATACTAAATAGATATGAAAAAATGATAAAGAAGAAGGAATTATGTTAAATAAATTAAATATTAGAAAGATTTTTAAAGAAATTATTATATTTATTTTATCTGTTTTCGTAATTAGTTTAGTAATAAATTTTTTAAGATCTCCAGAAATCAATCAGAGCTGTTTAAAATATCTTAAAGGAAAAACTATACATGGAAAAGATTTATCTGAATTTAAAAATCATTATCCTTTAATATTACACTTTTGGGGAACATGGTGTCCAATTTGTAGACAAGAAGCTTCAAATATTGATATAGTAGCTAAAAAATATAATTTATTAACTATTGCAGTAGATAGTGGAACTGATGAAGAGATTAAAACTTGGTTAAAAAAAAGAGATCTTTCTTTTCCAGTTTTTAATGATAAAAATGGAAAATTAGCAAGAAAATTTAAGATAAAAATTTTTCCTACAACTATAATTTTTGATAAAGAAGGTAAAATAAAATTTATCGAAAGTGGATACACTACAACTTTAGGATTAATTAGCAGAATTAAATTAGCAGATTAATTTAGGAGAATTTATGTCTGAACAATCAAAAATAACGCAAGAGTTACTAAATTCTTTGGAGGTTTCTCCAGTTTGGCTTTTGGAGGAGCATCTTTTAAAAAAAAATTTAGAAAAGTTAAAATTTGTAAAAGATCAAACAGGAGTAAAAATACTTTTAGCTCTTAAAGGTTTTGCACTTTTTCATACTTTTGATTTAATTAGAGAATATTTAGATGGATGTTGTGCTAGCGGATTAAATGAAGCAATTTTATCTAGTAAAAGATTTCAAAAACAAACTCATACCTATTCTCCAGCCTTTAAAGCTGAAGAGATTGAAAAAATTGCCCAACTTAGTAATCATATAGTCTTTAATTCCCCCTCTCAGTTAAAACTTTATGCCAAAAAAGCAAGAGAGATAAATCCAGATATTTCAATAGGAATTAGGGTAAATCCAGAATTTTCTTCTGCTTCAGCTGAAATATATAATCCTTGTGGGCTTTACTCTAGACTTGGGACTTTAAGAGAAAACTTTTCAGAAGAATTGCTAAAAATAGTAGATGGATTTCATTTTCATGCCCTTTGTGAACAAAATAGTGATGCTTTTGAAGAGGTTTTAAAGGTTTTTGAAGAAAAGTTTGGAGAATTTTTACCTAAACTTTCTTGGGTAAATTTTGGAGGGGGACATTTAATTACAAAAGAAGATTACGATACTCAAAAATTAATAAGAGTTTTAAATAGTTTTAAAGAAAAATATCCTAATTTAGAGATTTTTTTAGAGCCTGGAGAAGCAATAGGATGGCAAACTGGAGTTTTAATTGCTACTGTTTTAGATATTGTACATAATAAGATGGATATTGCAATTTTAGATACTTCAGCAGAAGCTCATATGCCAGATACTGTTATAATGCCTTATAAAGCAAAAGTAAGAGGAGCAAAAGAGCCATTTGAAGAAAAATACACTTATAAACTTACAGGAAATACTTGTCTTGCTGGAGATGTAATGGGAGATTATAGTTTTGCTTCTCCTCTAAAAAGAGGAGATAAAATAATTTTTGAAGATCAGATGCACTATACAATGGTAAAAGCTACTACTTTTAACGGTATAAATCTCCCTTCCATTGCAATTTTGAAAGAAGATGGAGCTTTAAGTATAGTTAGAGAATTTGGATATGAAGATTTTGAAAGTAGACTTGGTTAGTATCTACATCCTTTTCTTCTTTCCCAATATTTAATTTCATCTACAATATCTTCTTCCCAAGGAGATAATTCTCCATACGGAGGATAACATCTTCTTCCAAACTCTCTAATTGCTCTTCTTGTTCTAAAACAGTACCCTTTTCTTGCAAAAATGGCATTTCTTTCATACCAAAGTTCATAACAGCTCATATAACGATAAGGTTTTGCTTCTACTTGAGTAGGAACAGTTGCAATGAAAACTGGAAGTGCCACTACTGCTCCTAAAAATATTTTGAAGAGTTTATTTTTCATTTTACTCTCCTCCTTTTTTATTTAATTATGCTCTAAGTTTGCTTAATTTCTTTTAAAATTTTTTAATTCAAAACTTTTCTGGTCAAATTTGCAATTTCATTTGCTAATTTTTCATCTTTTGAAACTACTACGAAGTTATCTTCTTTTATTATTGTCATCCCTCTACAAAGTGCAAGTCCAGCTTTGAAGTCATATTCTCTATATTTTCCTACAAATAAAAAAAATGTAGCATTTCTAGAGTAAGCCAGAGAAAGAGCCACAGCTCCAGGAGAACGAAATTTATATCCCTTTTTACTCAGAGCATAAACAATTTTTGGATTATCATAAGATTTTTCAAAAAGTCCAATTTCAGGTTCTGGAGTTGTTAGTGGATCAAAAATTTCTTCAATTCCAATTTTAGTCTGTCTTAGAAGTCCTTTTTGATTCAAAAAGAATATATCTCCATTTGCAAGATTGCAAACTAAGGCATCATGTAAATTTCCTTCAGCATCAGTATGAGCAATGGAAACTCCATAATATGGGAATCTACTTAAGGCATTGGAACTTCCATCAAGAGGATCAATAATAACTTTTCTTCCCTCTTCTTCTCCAATTACTCCTGATTCTTCTGAGATAATTTGCCCAAAAGGAGATAAGTGTCTAACCAAAATTTTTTCAGCTGCCAAATCTAATCCACTACTTTCATCTCCTCCGGCTCCAATTTGACCAGTTTTATGAAAAAGAGATTTTAGCTCTGTGTAGTGAAAAAGAGCATAAAGCTCTTCACAAGCTAAAATGCAAGCTTCATAAAAGGGTGTCATTATTCCACCTTTAAAAGCTCTTTTGCCATTGAAATTGCTGCAATTTTTCCATCATTTACAGCTGTGACTACTAAATCTGCTCCTCTTTGACAATCTCCTCCAGCCCAAACTTTTGGATTTGAGGTTTTACCATTTTCATCAATTTTAACTGCTCCCCATTTATCAAGCTCTATTCCATTTTTTTCTAAAAACTCATACTTGACGTTATCAAATCCAAGAGCAAAAATCACCATATCGGCATTAAGCTCAAATTCACTTTCTTCAATTTCTACTACTTTTTCTCTATTACTACCATCTTCTTTAACAAGTTTTGTTTTTATCATCTCAATACCAATTACTTTCTCATCTTCATCTTTTAAAATCCTCTTTGGAGAGGCAAAAAACTCAAACTCAACTCCCTCTTCTTTGGCATTTAGATACTCTTTTTTGCTCCCTGGCATATTATCTTCACCTCGGCGATAGAGACATTTTACAGATTTTGCCTTTTCTCTTAGAGCAGTCCTTACACAATCCATCGCAGTATCTCCACCACCAATTACAACTACATCTTTGCCTTCAGCTGAGATTACCTCATCAACTTCTTCTTTAAAGAGTCTTTTTTGAACATTTACAAGATACTCCATTGCCAAAAATGAACCCTTAGCATCTTCTCCTTCAATTCCAGCTTTTCTTCCTTTTGTAGCTCCCACTCCAACAAATACAGCATCAAACTTTTCTAAAAGCTCTTCGAAAGAGATATCTCTTCCAACCTCTGTATTTTGATGAAAAATTGCTCCAGCTTCTTTTAAAATCTCTACTCTTCGCTCAACTACACTTTTATCAAGCTTAAAGCCAGGAATCCCATAAGTTAGAAGTCCTCCTGGTCTATTTTGTCTATCAAAAAGCTCCACATCAATTCCTTCTCGAAGAAGAAAGGTAGCCACAGATAGCCCAGCAGGTCCAGCTCCAACAATTGCCACTTTTTTCCCAGTTTTTTTGGTAGCAAACTTTGGTTTATAGCCCCTTTTAAATCCCTCTTCGGAGATGTAAGTTTCAATTGAACCAATTGTAATTGCTCCATATCCATCATTTAAGGTGCAGTTTCCTTCACAGAGTCTATCATGAGGACAGATTCTTCCCATAACTTCTGGAAATGGAGAAGATTGATTTGAAAGACGAAATGCAAACTCCAAATCTTTGCTTGCAACTGCTCTTAGCCACTGAGGAATGAAGTTGTGTAGAGGGCATCCATTGTGACAATATGGATCTCCACACTGAATACATCTATCAGCTTGTTCAGAAGCTTTTTCTGGCTGAAATATCTCATAAATCTCATCAAAATCTTTAATTCTTGCCATTACATCTCTTTTGGCAGCTTCAATTCTCTCTAAATCAAAAAATCTTAACATTACTCACCCTCCTCAATCATCTTCAGTGGCTCTCTCATATCTTTTGGACGAACTAGCCAGAAGTTTCTAATCTCTACTCTAAAGTTATCTAAAATCTCTTTTGCTTTTTTACTTCCAGTCTCATTATAGTAATCTTTGAGAAGCTTTTTGAGATAGTATCTCTCAATATCTGTATCTTCAGTATCGATTCTTAGCACTTCAATTAGCTCTCTATTGATATACTCTACAAAATGATGCTCTTTGTCATAGACAAAAGCAACCCCTCCTGTCATTCCAGCACCAAAGTTTACTCCAGTCTTACCAAGAATTACTACAACTCCCCCAGTCATATATTCACAAGGGTGGTCTCCAGTTCCTTCTACTACTGCAATTGCTCCAGAGTTTCTTACTGCAAATCTCTCTCCAACTTGCCCAGCGATATAAAGTTTTCCGCCAGTTGCACCATAAAGACAGGTATTTCCACCAAGAGAGAATTTCTCTCCTCCTTTATCACTTGTAATAATTATTCTCCCTCCGTGCATCCCTTTTCCGATATAATCGTTCCCTGCACCAAAGACTTTTATTGATAATCCATTAATTAAGAATGCTCCAAGAGATTGTCCAGTTGTCCCTTTGAGTCTTAGCTCAATAGTTTTATCTGGAAGTCCTTTATCTCCGTAATATTTTGCAATCACTCCAGAAATCAGAGTCCCAAAGCTTCTATTTAAATTTGAAATTGGCTTTTCAAGCACAATTTTATCTCTTGGATTTTTAATTGCTGGCATTACTTCTTCTAAAATCTGTTTCTCATACTCATTCTTATCAAATGGTTCATTTGACTCTACCTGTTTAGTATTTGGTCCATCAAGTTTTACAAGAAGACTTTCTAAATCAAACTTCTTAGCAAACTCATCATCAATCACTTTCAAAAGCTCTACTTTTCCAATAATATCCTCAAGTCTTCTATAACCAAGTCTTGCCAAAATCTCTCTTACATCTTTTGCAATTAGAGTGAAATAATTTATGACTCTCTCTACACTTCCTTTATAATGGGCTCTTAATTTTTCTTCCTGAGTTGCGATTCCAACACTACATCTATTTAAGTGGCAGATTCTAAGAATCTTACACCCAATTACAGTCAAAGCACCAGTTCCAAATGCAAAACTCTCAGCCCCAAAAATAGCAGCTTTGATTATATCCATTCCAGTTTTTAGACCACCATCGGTTTCAAGCTCTACAAATCCTCTTAAATTATTAGCTTTCAAAGCATTATGAGCCTCTATTAGCCCAAGCTCCCAAGGGTTTCCAGCAAATTTGATTGAGCCAATTGGTGCAGCTCCTGTTCCTCCATCACTTCCTGAGATAATAATCTTATCAGCATAAGCTTTTGCAACTCCAGCTGCAATTGTTCCAACTCCAGCAGTAGAGACCAGTTTTACTGCAACTTTTGCCTCTGGATTTATCTGCTTGAGGTCAAAGATAAGTTGAGCTAAATCCTCAATTGAATAGATATCGTGATGAGGTGGAGGAGAAATTAGAGTGATTCCTGGGATTGTGTGTCTTAGCCTTGCAATAAGAGGAGAGACTTTATGCCCTGGTAGCTGTCCACCTTCTCCTGGTTTTGCACCTTGAGCAACTTTGATTTGAAGCTCCTCAGCTGAGCGGAGATAAGCTGGAGTTACACCAAATCTACCAGAAGCAATCTGTTTGATTTTAGAGTTTTTGATAGTTCCAAATCTACTCTCATCCTCCCCACCTTCACCAGAGTTACTTCGTCCACCAATTCTATTCATAGCTTCAGCCAAACACTCATGAGCCTCTGGAGAAATTGACCCAAGACTCATTGCCGCTGTGCAAAATCTCTTAAAGATACTCTCAAGCGGTTCAACCTCATCAAGAGGAATCGGTTTTCTATCGCTTTTTAGCTCAAAAAAGTCTCTAATAAATTTTTTATCTCTATTTTCAAGCCTATCTTTTAAGAGTTTATAATCTTCCCACTTACCGCTAATTGATGCTCTATGGATTGCATGAACAGTTGCTGGAGCAAAATCGTGATACTCTGCTCCATCAAGATATTTATAAAATCCTCCAAGATTTAGAGGAAAAATTCTATTTCCAGTTTCATTATCATAAGCTTCTTTGTGTTGTTTGATAATTCTTTTTTCAATATCGCTATAATCAAGTCCTTTTAAAAGCACATTTGCTCTTGGGAAACACTCTCTTACCAAATCTCCACCAAGCCCAATAATATCAAAAAGCATTGAGTTTCTATAAGATGAGATTGTCGAAATTCCCATCTTTGACATAATTTTCAAAAGTCCAGCATTTATTGCTTTTCTAACTCTCTTTAGAATTGGAGCAAGATCAACATCTGCATCTTTTCTCTTTTCTATCATTGCAACAGTTTGGAAAAGCATATAAGGATGAATTGCAGTAGCTCCAAATGCAATCATAGCTGCAGCTGAGTGAGAGTCATAGACTTCTCCAGTTACACAGATAATGCTAATTAAATGTTTAAGTTTTGCATCAAGCAAAGCATGATTTAATCTACTTACAACCATAAGCATTGGAATTATCATAGTCTCTTTATCAAGACCATGATCATCTAAGATAATAATTCTAATTTCTTCTTCTTTTACATCTTTTATAATCTGCTCAACAAGAGAGTTTAGAGATGCTCTTAAATCTTTTTTGAAAGTTGTTTTATATCTTTTAGCTTTATAAGATGGATCATATTTTGGATCATTTTCACTACCAAATTGTTCTAAAATCATCAATTTTTCATATGAAAGAATTGGAGAGACAGTTTTAAGTCTTTTTGCATGCTGGGCATCATCGCTTAAGATATTTCTAATCTCTCCAAATCCAGTATTAAGGCTCATTACAACTCTTTCTCTGATTGGGTCAATTGGAGGATTTGTAACTTGAGCAAATTTTTGTCTAAAAAAGTCTGTAAAGTTTCTCTGCTTGTTACTAAAAGCTGCAAGTGGAGTATCATCTCCCATTGAAGCAGTTGCCTCTTTTGCCTCTTTCGCCATTGGCTCAATCACTTGCTCGATTACTTCAAGAGTGATATTAAAATATCTCTGTCTTGCTTCCATAATTTCATTTGCTGGAACATCAACAGTTGAGAAAGGATCATCCATATACTCTTGCAAATAGAGCATATTTTTATTTAGCCAAGATCCATAAGGCTCTCTATTTTTTAGGTACTCATCAATATCATCACTTTTTAAAACAGTTCCATATTTTAAGTCAACTCCCATCATCTCTCCAGACTGGAGTCTACCTCTTTCTTTAATCTGGCTATCAGGAATTTGAAGCACCCCATACTCTGAAGCAATTAAGAGTCTATTATCGGTTGTAATGATGTATTTTGATGGTCTAAGACCATTTCTATCTAAAATACACCCAATATATCTACCATCAGTCATACTAACAGCTGCTGGTCCATCCCAAGGCTCAAAACAAGTTGATGTGTATTCGTAAAATGCTCTAAGTTTTGCATCCATATGTGGAGCATTTTGCCAAGGAGCTGGAATAATACTTCTTGCAGCTTTAAAAAAATCTACTCCATTTATTCTTAAAAATTCAAAAAAATTATCCAAACTTGCTGAATCACTTGCATCATCTTGCAAGATTGGAAGAAGCCTTTGCATCTCTTCATCAGTAAAAATATCGCTTCTAACACAAGCACTTTTTGCTTCAGCATTAAATCTATTTGCTGTAATTGAGTTTATCTCTCCATTGTGAGCAATCATTCTAAAAGGTTGAGCTAATCTCCACTTTGGGAGAGTGTTTGTAGAGAATCTCTGGTGAAATAGACAAAAGGAGATTTCAAAATCTCTATTTTGTAAATCTTTATAGAACTCTTTAATATGAGTTGGCATTACAAGCCCTTTGTATGAAACTACTGAGCTTGAAAATGATGGAATATAGAAATCTTTTCTATCTTTTAATCTATTTTCTATCTCTCTTCTTGAAAGATAAACAAGCGCATCAAATCTCCTTGCTCCCATTAGTGAATTTGGAGTTACAAAAAGTTGAGCAATTCTTGGAAGAGTAGAAAGAGCTTGTTCTCCAAGAGCTTTGGTATCAATTGGGACATCTCTTTGAAAACAGACTCTTAAATCATTATTTTGACAAATCTCTTTAATAACTTCAATCTCATCATCTTCTTTATAAAATACCATTGCAACTGCATAAAGTTCGGGAAGAGTAATACCGCTTTTTTGAGCTTCATTTGCAAAGAATTTCCGAGGAATTGATAAAAGCAGTCCGCTTCCATCTCCAGTTTTCCCATCTGCTGCAATTGCACCTCTGTGCATCATTCTTGAAAGTGCTGTAATTGCATCATTTAAATTTTTATGAGTTGCTCTATTATCAATTGAAGCGAGCAATCCAAAACCACAATTATCTTTAAAAGAGGTAAAGTTTTCTCTCATATGCCAACCTTAAAAGTCAATTTTGAGGATTTCAGGATTTTAAAGCTATCCTAAAGTAGCAAGATTTTATCTCAAAAGGGATTAAGATTTGGTAAATTGGATTCTTAACATGATTTTGAAATTTTGTTTTAATTGCTATAATTACACCTAAAAAAATAATCTTAAAAATATATAAAAGGGTAAAGATGAAATTTGTTTCAATTATTATTGGAAGTAAAAGCGACTATGAAGTGATGAAAGAGTGCCAAGAGACTTTAAAAAAATTTGGAGTTCCATATGAATTGATTATCTCTTCAGCTCACAGAAGTCCAGAAAGAACCAAAAATTATATCAAAGAAGCTGAAAGAAAGGGAGCTTGGGTTTTTATAGCTGCTGCTGGAATGGCAGCACATTTAGCAGGTGCAGTGGCAGCTTCAACTACAAAACCAGTAATTGGAGTTCCAATGGCAAGTGGAGAATTAAGAGGAGAAGATGCTCTTCTTAGTACAGTGATGATGCCAGCTGGAATGCCTGTTGGAACTGTTGCAATTGGAAAAGCTGGAGCTGTAAATGCAGCTTATTTGGCAATTCAAATTTTAGCATTAACTGATGATGAGCTTAGAGTAAAACTTCAAGAAGATAGAGTAAGTAAAGCTAAAAAAGTAGAGCTTGACTCAAAAGAGATCGAAGTAATTCTATAAGGAGGTAAAATGAGCGAAACTAAAAAAAGACAAAAAAGTGTTGTACTTTTTACATCTCCAAGTTGTGTTTGGTGTACAAGAGCTAAAAATCATTTTAGGAAAAATAAAATTAGATTTAAAGAGATAGATATTACTAAAGATAAAAAGGCGGCAAAAGATTGTGAAAGACACGGTTGCAGAGGAGTGCCAGTTGTTTTAATTGGAAATAGATGGATTTGTGGTTTTGATCAAAAGACAATTGATAAAGAATTAGGAATTTAAAAGATATTTTTTAAAGGAGGAGGAAAATGAAAAAACTTTTAACACTATTTTTTGCTTTTGGTTTTTTTTATGTTCAAGGAGGAGAGATAAAAAACATTAAAGAAGAGCTAACTTCAATTAAAAAAAATTTAAAAAATTACAAAGTTTCAAAAAGAAAAAGCGGAAATGCTATTGCACTTTTGGATATAAAACTTTATAAGGATAAAAATGGAGTTGCAAGAGAACTTGTAGTTGATGCTGAATGGGAAGACTCTTTTGTAGAAAGAGGAAAATACTTTTACTCAAAAGATGGAGAGATAATTTATAGTTTTAGAAAGAGCCATAATATTGAAGATATGACTGGTTGTTCCATAAAAGAAAAAGCTTATTTTAAAAATGGGAAAATTATAAAAAAGTATAAATTTGTAAATGGAAAATGTAAAAAAGATAAAGAAACAAAAGAGACGATAAAAAGTCTGCCTTATCTTCCTGTAAAAATAGAAAATCCAAAAAAATTTTTTAAAGATAAAGATCCATTAAAAGTGCTTAAAAGGTAATTAAAATTTGATTTATTAAGGAAAAAAATGAGTAAAAAATTTTTAACTTTTAGTGATTTGCTTTTAAAACTTCAAGAGTTTTGGGCAAAAGAAGGCTGTACTATTGTCCAACCATATGATATTCCAGCTGGGGCTGGAACCTTTCATCCTGCAACTCTCCTTAGGAGTCTTGACTCTACTCCTTGGGCAACTGCTTATGTTGCTCCAAGTAGAAGGCCAACAGATGGAAGATACGGAGAAAACCCCAATCGTCTTGGAGCGTATTATCAATTTCAAGTTCTGATTAAACCATCTCCAGATAATATTCAAGAACTCTATCTAAAATCTTTAGAGTTCTTAGGATTAAATCTAAAAGAGCATGATATCAGATTTGTAGAAGATAATTGGGAATCACCAACTCTTGGAGCTTGGGGACTTGGATGGGAAGTTTGGCTTGATGGAATGGAAGTAACTCAATTTACCTATTTTCAGCAAGTTGGAGGAATTGAATGTGATCCAGTAGCTGTTGAGATTACTTATGGAACTGAAAGACTTGCAATGTATCTTCAAGGAGTCGAAAGCGTTTATGATATCATCTGGAACCATTTTGGCAAAAATATTATAACTTACGCAGATGTACATAAAGAAAGTGAGTATGAATTTAGTAAATATAATTTTGAAGTAGCAAATATTAATATGCTTTTTTCTCATTTTGAAGATGCAAGCAATGAATGTAAAAGATGTCTTGAAAAAGGACTTCCTCTTCCCGCATATGATCAATGTATGTTAGCTTCTCATATTTTTAATACTCTTGATGCAAGAAAAGCCATCTCCCAAGCTCAAAGGCAAAACTATATTTTAAAAATTAGAGAACTTGCCAAAGGGTGTGCTCAACTTTATAAAGCTCAAGAAAAAGAAAGACTTCAAAGAGTAAAAAATAATTAGATCTTTTAAATCCCCTTTGGGGATCAAAACCTCAAGTTCTTCTAAGATTTCTTTTTAAGCTAACTTTAACCGGGTTTTAAATATAAAGTGTATATAATCTTTATATTATAAAATATTAAAAGGATAAAATTATGAGAAAGCTAAAAGTTACTTTCGGAATTGCTACTATTTTATCTAGTACTTTTCTTTATAGCGGTGGAAATATTGCTCCTGTAGAACCAGTTTATGAAGAAGTAGTAGTTGAAAATACTCAAAATACTTCAAATAGTTCTGCTGGAGTTTTTGTAGGCACAAAAGGAGTTGGAGTTGAATATTCAAAAAGATTGGGGATTGCTCCAGATACTGTAATGAAGTTTTCTGTTAGCGGGGCCTCAGGATTAAAAACAGATGTAGAAGAAGATGGAGTTAAGTATGATGCAGATGTAACTTTATTTAATCTTGGAGTAACTTTTGATTATCATCCATTTAATAATGGATTTTATGTGAGTGCTGGAGGTTTTTATAATGGAAATAAGGTAGATTTTACAGCTACTCCAGCAAAAGATGGATATACTATAAATGGACATACATACTCTACTTCTGATATTGCCTATATCAAAGGAAGTACTGACTTTAATCCATTTGCACCATATTTAGGTATTGGATATGATAACTCTCTTTTTGGAGAAGGAAATTGGTTTTTTACAGCAAAAGCTGGAGTTCTTTATCAAGGAAAAGGAAATGTAAAATTAACTTATGAATGTGGAGATGCGGCTGATCAGGCAAAATGTAACTCTTTGAAACAAGATATTTTAAAATCCCAAGACTCTTTAAATACAGAAACTGACAAATATCAACTCTATCCTGATCTTTCAGTAGGGGTTACTTACAGATTCTAATCTCTCCCAAATTGGGAGGGATTTTAAAGTCTTAACTTCTTAGAAGATCAAGTGGATTGTTTTCATTTCTCTTAATAGATGGTTTTATCCTTTTTATTCTTCTTCTTTTATTATATTTTTTTGCTCTATTTTTTGCTACTAGAGTTTTTCTTCTTTTTACTCTTGTTTTTCTTGCTCTTTTTTGAACTCTTCTTTTAGAAGATTTTAGACAGTTAGCTTTCCCAGGAACTGAACTTAAAAGATCAATTGGATCACACTCTGGATTTTCTAACATAGCAGCAAAATTTGATCTACTGCTGCTCATACTTGAAGCTACATGAGTTCTTCTACTTCTATCCAAACCTCTTGAAACTCTAACAGGAGCGACACCTTTGATTCTTACTGGAGTTCCAACTGGTGCCCATCTATAAAGTCTTTGAGCAAAACCGTTTGGAAGTCTAATGCATCCATGAGAAGCTGGATAATTTGGAACATATCCAAGGTGCATTGCAATTCCACTTTTTGTAAGTCTCATCATATAATCCATTCTTGCTCCACCAGTTGGTTCTGGATATTTGCTTGAGACATGTCTTAAGTCTTTTTCTAATATTCTAAAATGACCTGTTGGAGTTCTGTGTCCATATTTTCCAGTAGATACCCAACCACTCATTACTAAATGTCCATTTTCATATGCATAGGCTTCTTGTTTTGTAAGATCTATTACAATAGATTTTCTGGCACTAAGAACCCCTGCAACTAGAGCCAATACCAACAGCACTCTAAGAAACATAAAATACCCCTTTAACAATTATTTAAATTTGTGTAGATATTTTATCAACTCTCTTATTATATAAAGCTTTATTTCATTAATTTTTAATTAATTTTTATTAATATTTATATTTTTCTCCATTTATTTGTTAAAGAAATATTGGATTTTATTTTAATCATAAGCTAAATCATCTAATTCTATTACCTTTCTTCTAAATCTTTTTCCTTTATGATAATCATAAATAAACCTTGTATCTAATCCATCATCATCATCAATATAATCTCTTGTATGCCTTTTGTAAACTCTTCTTGGAGGATATCTATATCCTACTCTTTGAATTCTACTTCTATAAGGTCCTTTTTTGTATCTATCATCATAATGCAAAACTCTTCTTGTATAAGATCCAGCATGAATTACTGCTGCTCTATTTAATGAAGCTCTTCTTATTGGATGATATTCTAAAGTATCTTCTGGATAATAAGTTTGAGTTTGAGGTTTTGAAAGAGGTTTTAAAGTTTCAGCTTCAGCAGAAGCTAATCCTCTTCTTTTCTTTTTTCTGCTAACTCTTACAGGTGGGTTTCCCTTGATAATTACAGGAGTTCCAACTGATGCCCATCTATAAAGTCTTTGAGCAAAACCATTTTTTAATCTAATACATCCATGAGAAGCTGGATAATTTGGAACATATCCAAGGTGCATTGCAATTCCGCTATAGGTTAACCTCATCATATAATCCATTCTAGCTCCACCATTTGGCTCTGGATATTTACTTGAGACATGTCTTTTTTTCTTCTCCAAAATTTTAAATTTCCCCTTAGGAGTTCTGTGTCCAGGCTTTCCGGTAGAAACTTCTCCACTCATTACTAAATTTCCATCTTCATAAGCATAAGCTTCTTGAGTTGTAAGATTTATTACTATCAATTTTCCAGCCTCAAGAAGAGTTGATAAAATTAAAAAGATTCCAACAGTTAAAAAAAACTTTACCATCTTTTCCTCCTTTTTTTTAGAATTATATCGTTTTATATTAAAAAATATACAAAAAATTATTCTATCTAAACTAAGAATTAATTTAAATAGAAAGACTAATTTTTATGCCCCTAAAAGATTTTATCAAAAAAAGAATACCTATTTTACTCTCTGAGGTAACAAAAGAGTTTTGATATTTAGGATCTGCAAACTATTTGTTAACAGATTTTTTAGAAATTTTTAGCTTTTATGTTTCTCAAAGTTACACAATAGACCCAAATTTTAGGTATTATTTAAAGACAAAAACATTTTAATTAACTTTTAGTTAATATGTGAGACATTGTGGATACCATACAATATTTATCACAAAGGGGTTATACAATGACACATTTAGTAACCGATCATCCCTATTTCGGTGTATTTGTTCTTTTTATACTCACAGCAGTAGCATTTCCGCTTACTCTGTTTTTGGCCCGTTTTGTAAGCAGAAGGCTTGCAAGACTAGATACAGAGAGGTTAAAGCTTTCAATTTATGAGTGTGGACCTCTCCCAAATAAACAGCCAAATAGAATTTCTGTTCAATTTTATCTAATAGCTTTGCTATTTATTCTATTTGATGTAGAGATTATTTTTATGTTTCCATGGGCGGTAGATTTTAGACCGCTTGGATGGTTTGGATTTGTTGAGATGATTTTATTTATTGTTCTACTTGCAATTGGATTTGCATATGCTTGGAAGAAAGGAGCACTTGAATGGCACAGCATCAAGTAAATTACGCAAGTTCTGGTGGATTACCAGTAGTTTTAACTTCAGTTGACAAACTTATAAACTGGGGACGAAGTAACTCTCTTTGGCCTTTGACTTATGGTCTGGCTTGTTGTGCAATTGAGATGATGGCAAGTGGTGCATCTAGATTTGACTTTGATAGAATGGGAGTAATTTTTAGAGCAAGCCCAAGACAAGCTGATGTTATGATTTTGGCTGGGACTTTGTCAAAAAAACATGCCGAATTTGCAAGAAGACTCTATGATCAAATGGCAGAGCCTAAATGGGTAATTTCTATGGGGAGTTGTGCAAATACTGGAGGAATGTTTAATACCTATGCAACAGTCCAAGGAGTTGATAGAATAATTCCTGTTGATATTTATCTACCAGGATGTGCACCAAGACCAGAGACTCTACAATATGCAATGATGATGTTGCAAAAAAAGATTAGAAGAGAATCTGCTAATATGAAAAAAAATAAAAAGCAAAGGTTCGTCTAATGAGAAAGTATACTCCAAAAGGAAGTGTCCAAAAAAGGGCAAAATATAATGATAGATTTTGGGTTGCTCCATCTGTTCCAAGAAAGAGTGTTGAAGATGGAAGCTTTTTTGCTGAGGTAATAGAGACTCTTTCAAAAGAGGTAGAAATTTTAGATAGTTATATTGAACTTGGCCAACTTGTAATCCATATCAAACCAGAAGATAATCTAAAGACTTTAAAAAATTTGAAAGAAGAAAGCTGTTTTGAGATGTGTAGTGAGCTAAGTGCAGTTGATTATTTAGCTCAAAGTGGAGAGTTTGAGATTTTCTATCAACTTTTAAATCTAAAAAAAGCTAAAAGAGTTAGAGTTGAGACAAGAATTAAAGAAAATCAAGCAATTGAATCAATAGTTCCTCTTTTTAAAATGGCTCACTTTGCAGAAAGAGAAATGTATGATATGTTTGGAATTTATGTAAATAACCATCCATATCTTAAAAGAATCATTATGCCAGATGACTGGGAAGGACATCCACTTCTAAAAACTTATCCACTTGAAGGTGATGAATTTGCGTCTTGGTATGAGGTGGATAAAATCTTTGGAAAAGAGTATAGAGATATTATTGGACCAGAAATCAGAGATCAAGCAAGAGTCGATAGATATGATACAAAAAGATTTGCAAGAATTGGGAAAGAAGTTCCATTTGGAGCTGACCCTTCACTTGTGGATGAGACTGAAACTCCAATTAGTTATAGCAAAACTTTTGCAACAGATTATACAAAAGGCTCAAAAGAGTTGGATAAAAGAAAGTAGGAGAGAGTATGCAAGAACCAAATAAACTAAAACCGTTTTTTGAAAACCTAGCATTTGAGCGAGATGATAATACAATGGTTATCAACTTTGGGCCTCAACATCCTTCAGCTCACGGTCAGCTTAGATTGATTTTAGAGCTCCAAGGAGAAAAAGTAGTCAAGGCTCATCCAGATATTGGATATTTACACCGTGGAATTGAAAAAATGGCAGAAAATATGATTTATAATGAATTTTTGCCAACAACAGATAGACTTGATTATATTGCTTCTACTTCAAATAATTATGCTTTTGCTTTGGCAGTTGAAAGACTTCTTGGAATTGAAGATAAAGTTCCAAGAAGAGCAAAAGTAATTAGAACAATGCTTTTAGAAATCAATAGAATTATCTCTCACCTCTTCTTCCTTGCAACTCATGCTTTAGATGTTGGAGCAATGAGTATCTTCTTGTATGCTTTTAGAGAGAGAGAGTATGCAATGGATTTGATGGAAGATTACTGTGGTGCGAGACTAACACACTCAGCTGTTAGAATTGGAGGAGTTCCTCTTGATTTACCAGATGGATGGCTTACAAGTCTCTCAAATTTTCTTGACCATCTTCCAAGCCAAATTAAGCTTTATGAAGATTTACTTACAGAAAACAGAATCTGGAGAATGAGACTTGAAAATGTTGGAGTCTTAAGTCCAGAAGATGCTCTTAGCTGGGGGGCTACTGGGATTATGCTCAGAGGAAGTGGAATTGCCTATGATATTAGAAAAGAAGAACCTTATGAGCTTTATAGTGAACTTGATTTTGATATTCCAATTAGCGATAGATGTGATAGTTATGGAAGATATCGTCTTTACATGGAAGAGATGAAAGAATCAATTAAAATCTTGAGACAATTAATAAAAATGTATCCAGAGACTGAACCAAAACTAATGGCTCATGCCCCAAGATATATTTCAGCTCCAAAAGAAGAAATTATGACCCAAAATTATGCTCTTATGCAACACTTTGTGCTTGTAACTCAAGGAATGAGACCTCCAAAGGGAACTGTTTATGCTCCAACAGAATCTCCAAAGGGTGAGCTTGGATTTTATATCAAATCTGAAGGTGAACCGTATGCTTACAGATTAAAGTGTAGAGCTCCAAGCTTTTTCCATACAGCACTTTTACAAGAGATCTTAGTTGGCACATATTTAGCAGATGTTGTTACAATTATTGGTAGTACAAATATTGTTTTCGGTGAAGTTGACCGATAGCTCAAAAGCCGTAGAAAGGATAAGAGATGAAAAGATATGATTTAAGACACTTAAAAGACAACTTCTACGACAGAATGTTAGAGCTAATTGATAAAGATTTAGCACCAAATGAGGTTGGGATTTTTCTATTTGAAATTGGCGATTTTTCACCCATTCAAAAAAGTGCTGATTTAGTCAAAGAAAATGGCCACGAGTTGATGAACTCACTCAAGTTTAATGAGGTTGACTGGACAATAGTGGTCAAGAGAAAGGGTGACTAATGGCTAAGGTGGTTCTTTCCACTTGGAGAGGTGAAAATATAGACAATCGTGGCAAAGCTCCAGAAGAATGGGTGGAGTCTGCTTTTAAATTGCCAGAAAATTACCACGGAGAGAAAAAATCTAAAGCTTTTATTGGCTGGGATGGAGTTGCTATTTTTGATGAAAATATAGATGCAGTAAGACTTGCAATTGAGTATGCTTACACTTATCAAAAATACTCTGAAGCTTGTGGAAGGTGTGCACCTGGGAGATGGGGCGGTAGGATTTTATATGATTTGTTAGATAAAATTGGTAGAGGAGAGGGAAATTTTGAAGATTTAGAGCATCTAAAAGAAGTATCTCAAACTATGATGCTCACTTCAAAATGTGAAATTGGAAGAACTGTTCCAAAACCAATTTTAGATTTAATAGAAAAATATAAAGAGCAGTTTGATAGATGTATCTTAGAGCAAAAAGAGAGCCCTGATTACAAAAGAGATGATTTAAAATATATTGCAAAGGTTACTGCTCCTTGTATGGATATGTGTCCAGCCCATGTTGATATCCCAGCTTATATTGAAGGTGTAAGAGATATGGTCTTTGGAGATTCTCTAAAGGCTACAAGGCAAACTATGCCTTTAGCCCACACTTGCGGAAGAGTCTGTCCTCACCCTTGTGAAGATGCTTGTCGTAGAGCAAACCTTGATGAACCAGTCTCAATTATGGAGTTAAAGAGACTTGGAGCAGATTATGAGACAGATCATGGACTTGGATTTTTACATCCACAAGAGCCAAAACCTCCAAGAAATGATGGCAAAAAGGTAGCAATTGTTGGAGCAGGACCTGCTGGACTTACTGCTGCTTATTATTTGGGACTTGAAGGAATCAAAGTAGATATTTTTGAAGAGCTTCCAGTCCTTGGAGGAGAGGTTGCTGTTGGTGTGCCTGAGTATCGTATGCCAATTGAAAAATACAATAAAGATATTGAGCTTGTAACTTCTCTTGAGACAGTTACAGTCTATACAAACCACAGAGTCGATGCAGATAGATTGAAAGAGTTAGATGCTGAGTATGATGCAGTGCTTCTTGCATTTGGAACAAGGCTATCTAAAAAGGTAAGAGCTAAGAATGAGCGAGAGGATATCAAAGGGTATTGGGGTGCAATCTCAATGCTTGATAAGGTAAACCTCTGGAATAAGTATAAAATTGGCTCTCCAGCAAGTAATGAGTTAAAAGATAAAGTGGTTGTGTGTGTTGGTGGTGGATTTACCTCAATGGATGTTGTTAGGTGTTCAATCAGAGAGGGAGCCAAAAAGGTAATAATGCTCTATAGAAGAGATGAAAAAACAATCATTAGAAATACCACTTATGAAGAGTATCATGAAGCAGTAGAAGAGGGAGTTGAGTTTATTTTCCACTCAGCAGTTGAAGAGATTATTGATGAAGATAATGTCCTTAAAAAGTTAAAGGTAAATAGATTTGAACTTGTCCCAGATCCAGATGGAGGAAGACCAAAACTTGTGAAAATTGAAGGAGCTGATTTTGAGATTGAGTGTGATTACTTAATTCCAGCAGTTTCTCAATCAGCAGATCTTTCAATTTTACCAAAAGAGTGGGACTTGAAACTTACAAGTTGGAATACTCTCCTTACAAATGGAAGAGATTATATGACAAGTCGTCCAGGACTCTTTGCTGCTGGAGATTGTGAATATGGTCCAATGACAATTGTAAATGCAGTAGGACAAGCAAAAAGAGCTGCAAGTGTAATTAGTCGCTATATTTATGATGGAAAAGTAAGTCTTACTGATGAAGAGATTATGGAAGATCATTTAAGAAAACTTGGAGTCTATGATAAAAAAGAAAAAGTTACTGGTTGGATGCCAGGAATTCCAAGGAATGTAAGCCAAAAACTCTCAGTCGAAGAGAGAAAAACAAATAATAAAGAGGTAAATTTAGGATTTACTGGGGAGCAAGCAATTGCTGAGGCTGAGAGGTGTATGAGATGTTATTACATATCGATGGTGGCGGTGTGATATGAGTGAAGCAAAAAAAATTACTCTAACAATTGATGGGAAAAAGATAGAGACTACTTGGGGTAAGACTATCTTAGAAGCAGCAAGAGAAAATGGCATCTATATTCCTACAATGTGCTATTTAACAAAAGTTGAGCCAATTGCTTCTTGTAGAATGTGTGTTGTTGAGGTGGAGGGGGTCGATGGAATGATTCTCTCTTGCCAAGAAAAAGCAGTAGATGGAGCCGTAATTAATACTCAAACACCTGCACTAAATAAAGAGCGACAAAATATTATGAAGCTTTATGATGTAAACCATCCTCTTGAGTGTGGAGTTTGTGATAAGAGCGGAGAATGTGAGCTTCAAAACAAAACATTAGAATTTGATGTAGATACTCAAAGCTTCACTGCAAGAGACCAGCACAGACCTACACAAAATTGGGGATTTATCAGTTATGATCCATCTCTTTGTATTATGTGTGAAAGATGTGTAAGAGTTTGTACTGAAATTGTAGGAGATGAAGCTCTTGCAATTAGTGCTGGTGGATATAAATCTACAATTGTAAAAACTAAAGATGATAGTGATTGTAGTCAGTGTGGAGAGTGTATGGCAGTTTGTCCTGTTGGAGCATTAGTTAGTACAGACTTTAAATATTCTGCCAATGCTTGGGAGCTAAGAAAGATCCCAGCAAGCTGTTTTCACTGCTCAAGCGGTTGTCAACTTTACTATGAAGTAAAACACACTTCAATTGATAATCCAGAGCCAAAAATCTATAGAGTAACAAATGAGTTTGAGTTTAGCTCATTGTGTGGAGCTGGAAGATTTGGGTTTGATTTTCAAAAGAGCTTTGGCAAAAAAGATGAATCTGCTTTCAAAAAAGCAGTCAAAGCTTTTAAAGAGGCTCAAACTATTAGATTTAGCTCAATGATTACAAATGAAGAGGCTCTAATTTTAAGTGAAATTGCAAAAAAGCACAATAAAAGGCTTGTTTGTGATGAAGCTTATGGATATCAAAAATTTTTAAGGGCTTATCAGAAGGCTTCTGGAAAACTTCTTTATAGTGGTAACTTGAAGAGCTTAGAAAAAGCTCAAATGGCAATTGTGCTTGGAAGCAGAGTCTATGATGATGCTCCAATGGTAAAGTTTGCACTCTCAACTGCTACCAAAAGAGAAAAAGCTCAAATTGCATATCTTCACCCAATTGAGGATAAAAGGCTTCAAAATATCGTTACAAAGTTTATCAAATATGAGGTTGGTTCAGAAGAAGGAGTCGTAGCTCTTTGGCTAATCTTTTAATAAAAAATGCCCCAAAAGAGATTAAAAGTTATCTTGATGATTTAGATATTGGATATTTGAGTGCAGAGAGCAATGTCTCTGAAGAAGAACTTGATGAGTTAAAAGCTTTGATGTGGAAAAAGAAAAGATTTAGTTTTGTAGTTGGAGAAGATATTTATAATCATCCTCAAGTTGAAAACATTGCAACTCTTTTAGCTCTTATTGAGAAATATAGCCAGTTTGATTTAATTGCAATTCCTCCAGCTTCAAATTCTCTTGGAGTAGCTCTAATTTGTGAGCTTGAGGAAAAACCAGAAGGAAAAGTTGTGGGTTATAACTCTGTGGGAGATTTTGTAGTTGGCTCACTTGATGAGGTTGATTTGGAATTACCAGCTCTAAATCAGCAAGAAGGGACTATGACAAACATTGATAAAAGAGTAGTTCCAACAAATCCAGCTTTAGATTTTAGAGGTTATGAGCTTCTTGATATTGCAAGAGAGCTTGGAGTTGATACAAGATATACAATTGATTTTACTTCAAAACTTCCAAAAGAGTCTGGCTTTAGGGGAGTTGCTTTTGATGATTTGGAAGATTTCTTTGGGGTAGATGGAACAAATCATAGAGGCTATGAGCTTGAAAATCTTGAGTGTGAGGTAAAAGTAGAGCTAAAAGAGCCAGATGAGATTGAGAGCTTTGATGGGACAATTATCTATCGCTGTAATGCTGGAGCAATATTTAATCCATTTACATCAAAAGCTCATCAATTCAAAAGCTTTGAACCAAAACTTGTTGGCTCAAATCAATTTGCAATAGCTGCAAAACTTAAAGATGGAGATAGGGTTAAATTTGTTCAAGATGGAATAGAGTATGAAAGGGTGTTTACCATTGATACATCTATGAAAGGAACTATTGCTATAAATCCAACTTATGATTATGGATTAAGTAGTTTTGCGATATCCTCTTACAGATTTAGTCCTGTAAAAATTGAAAAGCACGGAAGTGAGCAATGAGTAAAAAAGAGATTACTATTACCATAGATGGTATTGAGTGTAAAACTTATGAAGGTGAGTATCTTTTAAATGTTGCAAGAGCAAATGGGATATTTATTCCAGCAATTTGTTATTTGACCAGATGTTCTCCGACTCTAGCTTGTAGAATCTGTCTGGTTGAAGCTGATGGTAAGAGAGTTTACTCTTGTAATGCCAAAGCAAAAGATGGAATGAATGTTACTACAACAACTCAAGAGATACTCGAAGAGCGAAGGGCAATAATGGAGGTTTATGATGTAAACCACCCTTTGCAGTGTGGAGTCTGCGACCAGCATGGAGAGTGTGAACTTCAAAACTACACTTTGGAGCTTGAAGTTGACTCTCAAAGTTATGCAATAGCAGATACAAAAAGAGAGACAAAAAACTTTAGCACTGTTTTACATTATGATGCTGGACTTTGTATTGTATGTGAAAGATGTGTAACAGTTTGTAAAGATATGATTGGAGATAGTGCTTTAAAAACTGTTCCAAGAGGCGGCCCAGCACTTGATAAATCTTACAAGGCATCAATGCCAAAAGATGCTTATGCAATGTGGAATAAACTTCAAAAATCTATCATTGCTCCAAGTAATGGGACTGAGCATACAAATTGTAGTGATTGTGGAGAGTGTACCGCAGTCTGTCCCGTTGGAGCATTGACTGAGAGAGATTTTGTCTACAAAGCAAATCCTTGGGAGCTAAAAGATATTCCAGCAACTTGTGGACACTGCTCAAGCGGATGTCACCTATATTATGAGACAAGATTTACTTCTATTAGTAACCCAGAACCGATGATTTTTAGGGTTAAAAATGAATGGCACTATCAAAGTCTTTGTGGAGCTGGTAGATTTGGGTATGACTTTGAAAATAGAGATGTCAAAAAAGATGAAGAAGCATTTAACAATGCAGTTGAAGCTCTCAAAAAAGCAAAAGCCATTAAGTTTACTTCAATGATTACAAATGAAGAAGCTTTAATGCTTCAAACTCTCAAAGAAAAACTTGGAGTAAAGCTAATCAATCAAGAGGCAAAAGCTTTCCAAGATTTTCTTAAATATTACTCAAAAGCAAAAGGTAAAAGTCTTTATGATTTAGATTTTAGACAAATTATGCAAGAAGCTGATTTTGTAGTTAGTATTGGAAGTAAACTAAGAAATGATAATCCAAATGCAAGATATGCTTTTAATAATGTTCAAAAGATAAATAAGGGTGCAGGGTTTTATTTCCACCCAGTTGGAGATAAACTTGTTCCTACTTTTGGAAAGAGCGTAGAGACTTTTGAGCATAAACCAAATGATGAAGAAGCAGCACTTTTCTTAATCCTTGATATTTTTGCAGACAAAGATAAACTTCCAAAAGAGATAAAAGATTATCTTAATAGTTTTAAAGAAAAAAGAAAAAAGATAATCAAAGAAAAAGTTATGGAAGAAGTTGTCCAGAAAGTTAAAGATAAAAATACTGGAGAAGAAAAAGAGGTCAAAAAGAAAATTCCAAAAATGGTGGATAAAGAGGTTGAGTATGAGCATAATAGCTTAGTAGAAAGAGTAGGTGGCGATGCCAAAAATTTCCAAGAACTACTAGATAAATTCCTCAAGAAAAAAGAGAATTTTGCTTTGATGATTGGAGAAGATTGTTTCTTCCACAAAAGAGCAAAAAATATTGCAAATCTATTAGCTCTAATTGAAGAGACAACTCCATTTAAAGTGGCTCTAATTCCACCAAGAAGCAACTCTTTGGGTGTTAGCTTAATTTGTGATTTAGATGATAAAGCTGATGGATTTACAGTAGGATACAATACTCCAGCAGATTTTACTCTCTCAGCTCTTGGAACTGGTGATTTTGATATGCCAGCTCTAAATCAGCAAGAAGGAACTCTTACAACCATGAATAAAAGAGTAGTTCCAACATTCCCAGCTCTTCCTTATGGTGGATATGAGCTTAATGATTTGATGAATGCCCTTGGATTTGGAAAGAGATATACAATTGATTGGACTGCTTCTCTTCCAGTAGAAAAGGGCTTCCAAGCAATTGCTTTTGATGATTTAGAAGAGATTGCATTTGATAATGCTGGAAATGAAATTAGAGGTTATAGCTTAGCTAACCTTCCAACTAAAAAAGAAGAGATTAAAGTTGAAAAGCTTGATGATAGTCTTGTCTTAGAAGGAGAAATTGCTTACAGATGTAATCCTCAAAGACAGTTTAGCGACTTTACAAATAAAGCTCACCAGATCTTTGAAGAGTTTGGACTCTATGCCTCTCCAGAGAGGGCTAAAGAGCTTGGAGAGAAGGTTGAAGTTGAGTTTGAAAATGGTTCTTTGAGTTTGAAAGTGATAGAAGATGATAGGATGAGTGGGGATATTGTTGAAATTCCTGATTTTATGAGTGATATTGATACATATCGTCTATTTGGCGATAGTAGATATGCTAAAGTTACTATCAAAAAGGTGTAGATGATGGATGGATTTGTAATTGGAACAATAATTAAGGCAATACTTATTCTTGCAATAATCTCGGCTCTTGCTGGATTTGGGACATATATTGAAAGAAAAGTATTAGCTTTTATGCAAAGAAGGCTTGGACCAACTCATGTTGGACCATTTGGAATTTTGCAAATTGCAGCAGATGGGATAAAACTATTTACAAAGGAAGATTTTATCCCGCAAAATGCAAATAAATTGATTTTTATGATAGCTCCAATAATTACAGCAGCAACTGCTTTTATTGCTCTTGCAGCTGTCCCTCTTTTGCCAGAATTTGAGATATTTGGAGTTACTGTCAGGCCAATTGTTGCAGATATTAGCGTAGGGCTTTTGTTTGTGCTTGGAATGATGGCAACAGGACTTTATGGACCTCTACTTGCGGGAATGGCTCAATATAATAAATGGGGGCTCTTAGGAGCTGCTAGAACTGCTGTTCAGTTTTTGAGTTATGAAGTTGTAACTGGACTTTCAGTTTTGGCTCCAGTTATGCTTGTTGGATCATTATCTTTGATAGATTTTAACAATTATCAAGCTGATGGAATTACTTCTTGGTTGATTTGGAAGCAACCACTTGCTTTTATTCTCTTTTTGATTGCAGGTTTTGCTGAAACAAATAGAACTCCATTTGATCTACTTGAACATGAAGCTGAGGTTGTTTCTGGATATGCAACTGAGTATAGTGGAATGAGATGGGGAATGTTTTTTATTGGTGAGTATGCCAATATGATTACAATTGGATTTTTAGCATCACTAATTTTCCTTGGAGGATTTAACCCATTAGGATTTATCCCAGGAGGAATTGCGATTATTTTAAAAGTATCATTCTTTTTCTTCTTGATGCTTTGGGTAAGAGCATCTTGGCCACACATTAGACCAGATCAATTAATGTGGCTTTGCTGGAAAGTCTTAATGCCATTGGCTGTAATTAATATTGCAATTACTGGTTTAGTAGTGATGCTATAAGGAGGAGTTATGAGTTTAGAAGAATTTAAAGATAGAAATGTTGGAACACAAAATTACAAAATGTTAGATCTTGGGAAAGATCCAACAACTCCAATGGAGCAATTTAAGCAAGTTGCAAAAAGAAGTGTAAAATTAGAGCTTTTTACTGGACTTAAAGTTACATTTACAGCCATGATTAAAGCTCTTTTTAAAGGAGATATGCATACAGTAAAATATCCATTAGAAAAAATGCCTATTTCTCCAAGATATAGAGCAATTCATGAGATGAAAAGACTTCTTGAAAGCGGACATTATCGCTGCATTGGATGTGGACTTTGTGAAAAAATTTGTATTGCAAACTGTATTAGAATAGATACAAGATACGATGAAAATCAAAGAAAAGAGGTTAGTGAATATACTATCAATTTTGGTAGATGTATCTTTTGTGGATATTGTGCTGAAGTTTGTCCAGAACTTGCTATTGTTCATGGAGGCAGATATGAGACTGCAAGTGAGCAAAGAGCAAGCTTTGCACTCTTTGAAGATATGCTCACGCCAATTGACAAATTAAATGAGCAAAAAGAGTATCCAGGGTTTGGGGCTGTATCACCTAATGCTGATGAGAATATCAAAAAAACACCATTGGCATATTAAGGAGCTATGATGGAAACTTTTGCATTTTATTTCTTTTCAATTTTGATTGCTGCAGCCTTTATGGTGACTGTGTGGAGTAAAAATGTACTCTATGCTATGACTTCACTTGCAGCTGGAATGGTACTTATTTCTGGGCTCTTTTTTATTTTAGGAGCAGACTTTTTGGGTGTTGTGCAATTGATTGTTTATGTTGGAGCAGTAATGGCTCTTTATGCCTTTGGTATGATGTTTTTTGATGCAACAGGAACAATAAAAGAAAATAATACTCCAGCACTTTTGGTCTTTTTGCTTGGTGGACTTAGTGCTTTGATTTTGGTGGTTATCTTTTCTGCTCCAATTATTGGGGAAAATATTCAAGCATTCTACCCTCCAATTGAAGATGCTACAAATACTCAATCAATTGGAATGATTTTGTTTACAAAATATCTAATGCCATTTGAAGTTGCTGCTATTATGTTACTTGTAGCAATGATTGCAGGTATTATTTTGGCAGGAAAAAAAATGGATAAGAGTCTTACAAAAAAAGAGACTCAGAGCTTAGAAAAGGATAACAAATGATAGGACTTACCCATTATTTAGTTGTATCAGCAATACTTTTTAGTATTGGATTGGTAGGAGTTTTGCGAAGAAGAAATCTTTTGATGCTCTTTTTTGCAACAGAGATTATGTTAAATGCGGCAAATATTGCATTTGCTGCAATTTCTAGCTACTATAATGATTTAACTGGTCAATTGTTTGCTTTTTTTATTGTGGCAATTGCAGCAAGTGAGGTAGCTGTTGGTCTTGGACTTTTAATTTTGCTTTATAAAAGATATGGTACTTTAGATCTAGAAAAAATTACAATGCTAAAAGGGTAAATGATGGAAAGCCTAGTATATATTGCACTCTTTTCACCACTTGTAGGCTCGATCTTTGCGGCTCTTTTTGGGATGCAAAAAAAGACGATCCTCACAGGAATTGTAACTTCTCTACTACTATTTATATCCTTTTTAGCTTCAGTTTCACTTCTAAAATATGTAATAGACATTGGACCAGTTCATGTGAAACTGATGGATTGGATAGTAGTGGGAGATTTAGATGTGCCGTTTGGCTTTAACGTAGATCAAGTAACTGCTGTTATGATGAGCGTTGTAACTCTTGTTTCAACTGTAGTTCATATCTACTCAAACGGTTACATGGAACATGACAAAGGATTTAATAGATTCTTCTCTTATCTTTCAGCCTTTGTTTTTTCAATGCTTGTACTTGTAATGAGCGATAACTTCCTTGGACTTTTTATTGGATGGGAAGGAGTTGGAGTCTGTTCTTGGTTACTAATTGGATTTTGGTATCATAAAGAAGATGTATCAAGAGATATTAATCCTTCTATCTCTCCAGCTTGGGCGGCAAATGAAGCATTTATAATGAATAGAATTGCTGACCTTGGAATGCTTATTGGGATCTTTTTAATTTACTGGAATGTTGGTTCATTACAATATGATGAAGTTTTCAGCTCTGTTCATACTTTAGATCATACATTATTAATTTGGATTGGAGTAATGCTATTTATTGGGGCTATGGGAAAATCTGCTCAATTCCCACTTCATACTTGGCTAGCAGATGCAATGGAAGGGCCAACTCCAGTTTCAGCTTTAATTCATGCTGCAACAATGGTTACTGCTGGAGTTTATCTTGTAATTAGAGCAAATCCAATCTATTCTCAAATTCCAGAAGTTAGCTACTTCATTGCTGCTCTTGGAACATTTGTAGCAATCTTTGCTGCATCAATGGCTCTTGTAAATAGAGATTTAAAAAGAATTATTGCTTACTCAACTCTTTCACAACTTGGATATATGTTTGCAGCAGCTGGACTTGGAGCTTACTGGGTGGCTCTATTTCATTTAGCAGCTCATGCATTCTTCAAAGCTCTTTTATTCCTTGGAGCTGGAAATGTAATGCATGCAATGAATGATGAACTTGATATCTTTAAAATGGGTGGACTAAAAAAAGTTATGAAGTGGACATATATTTATATGTTCCTAGCTTCACTAGCACTTGCTGGAATTTGGCCATTGGCAGGATTTTACTCAAAAGATACAATTTTAGAAGTAGCATTTAATGAACATAAAATTGGAATCTGGTTTATCCTTTGGTTAACTGCTGGACTTACAGCATTTTATAGCTTCCGTCAAGTATTCCTTACATTCCTTAGTGATCCAAGATATAAAAAATATGGATTCCATCCGCATGAAGTTCAAAAATATGTTCTTTGGGCAATGGCTCCACTTGCACTTCTTGCAATTATCTTTGGATGGTACAAAGGTGGATTTGAAGAGTTTGTAACTGTAATGCTTCCACCTTATGAAATGAGTGAACATACTCACCATATGGTTTGGTTCCTGACTATTATTACTTTAGGAATTGCTCTTGGAGGTATCTGGGTAGCATATAAACTTTATGCTAAAAAGTTAGAGAGAAATGAAAGAATAGAAAATTCACTTCCTTATAAAATCTTAAGCAATCAATACTATATTCCAATTTTTTATGAGAAAGCTTTTGCAAAGCCGTATGCAGAACTTAGTGATATAGCATGGAAAGATATCGATATGCAAGTAGTTGATGCTAGTGTAGATGGAATTGCTAAGATGATAGAAAGCGGTGGTGATGAATCTCGTAAAATGCAAACAGGTAACCTCTCAGACTATCTTGTCTGGATGGGAATTGGCGTAGTGCTACTTGCTATTTTAGCAATTATTGCTGCACTGAAGAGTTAAGGAGAGAGTGGTATGGATAATATTTTAAGTGTTTTGGTCTTTTTCCCGCTCGTTGCGGCGATGTTGGGATTCCTCGTAAACAAAGATACAATTCGCGTTTACGGTATTACAGTAGCTGCAATAGAGTTTCTACTCTCATTGTGGCTATGGTTTGCTTTTGATAGTAGTAATGGTGGTTTTCAATTTATTGAACACTTTCCATTAGTAAGTGATTTTGGGATTAGCTACTATCTAGGAGTTGATGGAATTAGCCTTTTTATTGTAATAATGGCAACTTTGATTACCTTAATTGGAATCATCTCAATTGGCGAAGTAGATAACCTAAAAAATTTAATCATTAGCCTTTTGGTCTTAGAAGTAGCTATGATAGGCGTTTTTGTTGCACTTGATGCAATAGTTTTTTATCTTTTCTGGGAGTTTTCTTTGGTTCCAATGCTCTACATCATTGGAGCTTGGGGAGGTCCAAAGAGACTTTATGCAGCAATTAAGTTTTTCCTTTATACATTTGCTGGTTCACTTGTAATGTTAATTGGAATGCTTTATGTTGCACACCTTTATCAAGAAATAACTGGAGTTTGGAGCTTTTCTTTGATTGATTGGTATACACTACCAATTGATACTGGTGTTCAAAAGTGGCTTTTTTGGGCATTTTTCCTTGGATTTGCGATCAAAGTGCCAATGTTTCCATTCCATACTTGGCTTCCATATGCCCATGGACAAGCTCCAACTGTTGGATCTGTAATCTTAGCCGCAGTACTTCTTAAAATGGGAACTTATGGATTTGTAAGATTTTCACTTCCTCTCTTTCCAGATGCTTCAGTTGCATTTATAACTCCAGTTGCAGTAATTGCAATTATTATGATAATTTATACTGCAATGGTAGCTTATGCCCAAGAAGATATGAAGCAAGTAATTGCTTATAGCTCAATTTCTCATATGGGTGTAATTGTACTTGGAACTTTTGCAATGAACGTAGAAGGAATTGCTGGAAGTATCTTTTTGATGCTCTCTCACGGAATAGTCTCTGGAGCTTTATTCTTGCTTGTGGGAGTAATTTATGATAGAAGACATACAAAACTTATGAGTGAATTTGGTGGACTTGCTTCAGTTATGCCAAAATATGCTGTAATTTATGGGATTGTTTTGATGGCTTCAGTTGGACTACCTCTTACAATTGGATTTGTGGGAGAATTTTTATCTTTACTTGGATTTTTCAAAATCTCTCCGGTCATGACAGCACTCGGAGGAATGAGCATAATCTTAGGCGCAGTTTATATGCTTTCTCTTTATAAAAAGAGTTTCTTTGGACCAGTAACTAAAGAGGAAAATAAAAAACTTTCAGATTTAAATGGCAGAGAGCTAGCAGCTCTTGTTCCACTTGTAGCTATAATTATTTGGCTTGGAGTATATCCAAAACCTGTTCTTCAACCAATAGATAATAGTGTAAAAGTTTTGACAAACCTTATGGTTGAGAGGTCTCAGGATCTAGAAACAAAAAATGTGATCCACCTCAGTAGAAGCATCAAGGAGGCAAAATAATGGTACAGCCAATCTCCGTAGACTTAGCATCACTTAATATGATTACACTAGCTCCTATGCTAGTGGCAGTTGGTGGTGCTTTACTTATTTTAATTATTGATCTATTTAAAGAAAATCTAGATAAATCACTCTATGTGATGCTTTCTATCTTGATTCTTTTTATAGATTTTGGAGCGGTGCTGAGTTTAAATATAAATCAAAGAGGACTCTTTAATCTAATTTATATGGATGGAGTTGCTATTGTAGCTCAGCTAATTATTTTAATTGGTTCAATGCTCTTTATTCCTCTGGCATTGACGGAAAAAAGATTCCATGAATACTCATATCCAGAGTTTTTTGCTCTATTTTTATTTATGGTAGCAGGCTTTCAATTTATGGTTGCTACTGACAATTTGATAATGATTTTTGTAGGGCTTGAGACAGCATCGTTGGCTCTTTATACCCTAATTGCAATGCATAATACTAGAGGTTCAATCGAAGCTGCTGTAAAATATTTTACAATGGGAGCAATGGCAGCTGGCTTTTTTGCTCTTGGAGCTGCTGCAATTTATGCTCTAACTGGAACGGTAGAGCTTTTTGATGTAGCAAAAGTTCTTCAAACAAAAATAGAAGAAGCTGGAGTTATGATTCCTTTAATTGGTGGAGCAATGTTGATCTTGGTAACAATTGCTTTTAAAGTATCTTTGATTCCTTTCCACCTTTGGACTCCAGATGTTTATGAAGGTTCTTCTGCACCAATGGCTGGATATATGTCAATCATTCCAAAATTAGCAATGATGGTTTTTGCTCTTAGATTTTTAGGAATGTATGTGGACATGGGTGTAGAGCCTATTAGAAATATGATCATAATTTTGGCAGTTGTTACAATGACTCTTGCAAATATGATGGCAATTGTGCAAGAAGATGTCAAAAGAATGCTAGCTTATAGTTCAATTTCTCATGCTGGATTTGTAATGGCTGCTTTGGCCCTAGGTACTACAAAAGGAAATAGCTCTATTTTTCTCTATTATGGACTTTTCCTCTTTACAAACCTAGGAGCTTTTTCTATGCTTTGGATTAGTAGACATAAAAAACAAAGATATCATCACAGATTCCATCATCCATATGAAAAGTTTTCTGGATTAGTTCATAGTTCTCCAATTGGGGCGGTAATTATGGCAATTTTTATGCTCTCTTTAACTGGAGTGCCTCCGTTTAGTCTCTTTTGGGGTAAAATGTATGTAATTAGTGCAACTGTTGATGCTGGATACTATTGGCTTGCAATTGTTATGGGATTAAATAGTGCAATTGCTGCTTATTACTACTTGAAATTGATTGTTTATATGTTCTTAAAACCACCTGTTCCTGGAATTGAGGCAATTGCGGCAAATAGATCAAAACCTCTTGCTGTAATTGTAGGAATAGCAGTAACAGTTACAATCTTTTCAGCATTCTTGATGCAGCCAATGATCTCTTACATTACCTACATGGTAAGTGCAAGTGGATTTTAATTCTCTTCAGCCACAATTTGGCTGGAGATAAAAATGAAACCAATTAAACTTACTTCTCCTAAACTTTTAATTCTTCTTTTTTACATCACCTTAAAGGTCAAAAATGGAGTATGATGATTCTAGAATAATTTTAAAACAACAAACTTTTTATGCACTTTTGGATAAGGAGTCTTTAGTAAAAGAAAATATCAATCTTTTAAAATTTCTTGAATTTTTATCAACAAAAAATATAAAGCTGCTTCAATATAGAAACAAAAGTCCTAAAAACTTTAAAGAGATAGAAGATGATTTGAAATTAATTAAAAAACACTTTAATGGTAAAGTAATAGTAAATGATTACTTAAAGTTTATAGATTTAGCAGATGGAATTCATCTTGGACAAGAAGATCTGCTAAAAATTAATCCTTCAAAAAAAGAAGCAGCAAGGATAGTAAGACAAAAAGTTGGAAAAAATAAATTTTTTGGACTCTCAACTCACAATTTAGAAGAAATTAAAGAAGCAAATGAGTTTGATTTAGATTATATTGGACTTGGAGCTTACAGAGCTACTTCAACTAAAAAAGATGCAAATGTACTTGGAGAAAAGATCTTTAAACTTGCAAAATATTCATTTTTTCCTGTTGCAATAATTGGAGGAGTAAAATTAGATGATCAATTTCCAGAAGAGGTTTTTATAAAAGTTATTGGAAGTGATTTGATCAGAAAATTTAAGGAAAGTAAAGATGAAAAAGTTTAAACTTATTAAAAGAATCTTAGTAATTATTACTGTTGTAGTTTGGATAAGTGCTCTTGTTAATATTTTCGATCCTAAAACTCCTTTTAGCTCGCAAGCTCCAAAATGTCTTTTTAGTACTATGATAATTTTTGGGATATTAATAGGAGTTTTTAAAATCATAGAAAAGTTTGAAAAAGATGTAAAAAATGATTAATATCTAAAATACTTATATTTTGATATAATTTAAAAAAATACAAGGATCTAGAATGGATGATAAAATTCATAATTTAATAATAGTTGGAGCTGGACCAGCTGGAATTGCTACTGCTGTAGAAAGTTATATTTTAGGAATTAGAGATATTTTATTGTTAGAAAAAGATCAAAATCACAACTCAACTATCCGAAAATACTACAAAGATAAAAAAAGAGTAGATAAAGATTGGAAAGGTCAGAAAGTTGAACTTGATGGAAACATCTATTTTGTAGATGGAACAAAAGAGAGTACTTTAGATTTTTTTGATGATGTTTTAAAAAATCATTCAGTAGAATTGATTACTCATACTGAGGTTCAAAAAATTCTCAAAAAAGATAATTATTTTGAGGTTTTTGTTCCAGGAGGAATTTATAAATCTAAGTTTGTAGTAGTAACAATTGGAAGGATGGGAAAACCAAATAAGCCAGATTATAAAATTCCAGCTTCTTTAAAAAAAAGAGTCAATTTTACGTTAGATGAATGTAAAGGAAATGAGAAAATTTTGATTGTTGGAGGTGGAGATTCTGCTTTAGAGTATGCTCTGGATTTAGCTTCAACTAATGATGTAACAATTTCTTATCGAAAAAAAGAGTTTCATAGAGCAAATCCCACAAATAAAAAAAATATGCAAGAAGCAATTAAACAGGGAAAAATAAAAGCGCTTTTAGGAACAAATATTTTGGGACTTGAAGATGAGAATGGAAAAGTAAAAGTAATTTTTAAAGAGATTGAATCTGAAGTTTTTGATAGAGTAATTTATGCAATTGGAGGGACAACTCCTACTGCATTTTTGCAAAACTCTGGAATTAAGGTAGTTGGAGCAAAACCATTTTATGATGAAAACTATATGACAAATATAGAAGGGATCTATGTTGCTGGAGATATCACTCAAGAGCGTGGAGGGTCTATTGCACTTGGATTAAATCATGGTTTTCATATTGCTAAAGATATTTTAAAAAAATTAAAGCCAAAAGAAAAAAGCTCTGCTAACTTACTTTAGTTTTTTGTAGATTTATTAACGCTTTTTGGATTAATTTTTACTCCACATTAATTGATTCCAAAGGTGTTAACTTTTAATTAACTTAAAAATATAAGCTCAATTTTTTTATAAGTAAAAATGGTTGATTTTTTAAAATTAGTGAAGAAAAGTTTGAAAAAAAGCTACTTTAGTAATAGATATAAAATTTATTTTTTGTTATACTCTCTATGAGTGACAAATTAAAATTTAAAGGAGCGATGATGGGAACCAAGAGTAAGATAGCTCTCTTGTCCGCTTTGCTGCTTCTGTTTTTGATAATTTGTAGCTGGTATAAAGCTAGCACAATGAATCTAAAGCCAGAAATAGCCAAAGAGACAAATCAAACCCAGCAAAAGGTAGCATCGAAAGCAAAACAAGAGCCAATTACCTTTAGCGTCAAAAAGAGTAAAGAAGGTGTAGATATAAATGGAAAATTCTACGATGATGCTCAAATGAGAAGCTTTGGAGAAAACTTCTCAAGATCAGGTACAATTCACTACCTTTGTGATGATTTTGATCAAAATAGAAAACCAAATGAGGCATTGGTTTTGGCAAAAGATCTCTCTCCTATTTTTAACAATTACTTTATTGAAGGAAGCATCGTTTATGAAGGTGATGAGGTAATTGTAGAAGGAGTTTTAAAAGATGATCAAGCAAAAGCTACACTTGTTGCACTCTTAAAAGAGCATAAAATTCCTTATGTGGATAAAACTACTATCTTGCAAACAAAAGATTCTTTTATGAACCTTGCAAAATCAAAAGATGGAAGTTATAGGTTAGATGCAAATCTATCTTCTGAATCTGAAAAAAGTGCGCTTTTGAATATGTGTGAAGGATTTAATCCTACAAATAATATTGTAGTAGACCAAGGTTATGCAAAAAGTGCTTGGCAAGAGACTGTTTCTAAGTTGATTCCAATTGTAAGAGATAAATTTGTTGAAGGAAGAGTCTATTATATAGATGGAAAAATTGGAGTAGAAGGAGTTACAAATTCTCCAGAAGCAAGAGATGAAATTCAAAAGATTTTAAAAGAATCCAAAATTCCTTATAGCATGAATATTGTAATACAAAAGCCTAAGACAGAAGAAGTTGCTAAAAAAGAGCCTTCAAAAGAGGAGAATAATCAAACAGAAACATCAACCATTAAGGTCCCAGATGCAACAGATTATGATGCAATTTATAAGAGCATGACTCCAGAAGAAAGAGCTCTTAGTAAAAAGATCGAAGACAACATCTCTGCTTTACTCAAAGTTGAAAATATTACTTTTAAAACCGGAAGTGCAAAACTTACACCAAAAAGTAAAGAGATTGTAAAAAGAATTGCAAATGTCTTAACTCAATATCCAAATGTTTATATTGAAATTGCTGGACATACTGATGATGTTGGGGATGATCAAGCTAACTTAAAACTTTCTCAAAGAAGGGTAGAAAGTGTAAAAGCTGAACTTGTAAGACTTGGAATTGATCCAAAAAGATTAAAAGCAGTAGGATATGGAGAAACTAGACCAAAAGTTCCAAATGATACTCCAGAGCACCGCCGCCAAAATAGAAGAGTAGAGTTTCATATTATCAAAATTGTAGAGGAGGGACAGTAATGTTAGAGCTAATGTCAAAAATATTTATCTGCTTACTAATTGCAGCACTTTTGGGATTTTTGATTGGATATTTTATTGGAAAAATGATGTGTAAAGATGAAGAAGAAAAAGTTCGTATTATCGAAAAAGAAGATGATTGCGGTAAAAAAAAAGATAAAGTAAAAGAAGACTCAAGCAAAGAAGAAAAACAAGATTCTAAAGAAGAGTCTGAAAACAAAGAAGAAGCAAAAGAAAGTGATTCTAACTTGCCAGCAGCTGGTCTTCTTGGGGACTCAAGCAAAAAAGAAAAACAA
>Ga0256843_1000102_pt1 | contig 72329 bp, 105 predicted proteins | sample AlvinellametaG_FD_191572 | JGI IMG/M metagenome (GOLD analysis project Ga0256843, IMG submission 191572) | Pompeii worm associated microbial communities from hydrothermal vent at the East Pacific Rise, Pacific Ocean - Alvinella | ecosystem: Host-associated > Annelida > Integument > Unclassified...
TAGGTAAAGGTGTTAAAGATATTGAGAAGCTTAAAGATTGGTTATTAGGGGCACCTCAAGGTTCTAAACAGATGATTGTAATTGCTGAAGAGTTTGATAGATTATCTAAAGAGGCTCAAGTAATGCTTAAAGATGGTTTAATGGAAAAATATATGCCTAAAGTTTCATTTTTATGTACTACAAATAATATACATACACTAGATAATGCATTATTACAAAGATTTAATGAGAAGTTGAACTTTGCAACATTTAATATTGATGGAGTGTTTTTTAGAATGGAATATATATTAAACTCAGAAAATATTAAATATGATCGGGATGAAGTTTATCAATTAGTTACATCATTTAAAATGAAAGGAATTAGAGATCTAATAAATAATTTACAAAGTGGATGTATTGACGGCGAATTTAAATTAGAATATATAAATAATATATCAACTACTGGTATGGAAGATGTTATAATAAGTTATATTAAATATATATTAAATACAGCAATGAATATGGAATTAACACTATTAGAAAATATGATTTTAAATCCAACTAAAGAACCAAGCATTAGTGAATATTATTTAGCTATTATTAAATTTTGTGAACAAGATTTGAGTATGAATTATGATTATATTTACACAACATTAATTGCAGATCAAGAAATTAATCTTGCGGTGAAAACACCTATACAAGATAATTATCAAATGATTAATTTAAAACCACTAAAACACATACATTTACAATCAGGTATATTTGATATGTTAGTGGCAATATATAAACTTAGAGGAGGTTTAAAATGTTTAAAATAAATAAAGATTTTAAGAGTATAAGCAAATCATTAGTAAAAAATGTTCAAACTTATATAAAAGATATTGATCTTGAGGATGTAAAAAATAATTTATCTGAAAAGGTGCAAGATGCAAAATATACATTTATTAAAATTAAAGAAGATATATTTGTAAATAATAAATCAGAAATTGATAAAAAACATATAGAAGAACAATTTGATATAATATTTGAAAGTATTAAAAGATTAGATAAAATAAATAAACCATATTCTGGTACAAAAATTATTAAAAGATATAATTTGTATCCATCTAGAATGCATAAATATTTATAAGGATTAATATGAAAAGAATATTAATTTTAATAATAATGATAAATACTTTATTATTTAGTAAAGAAATATTTAGTAATTATCAAATAAAAAATATAAAGACAGCTATGGAGGTTGGAGAAAGTATAATATTACCTAACGGAGAAAATATTAAATTAATTCTTGGAACACTTAATTTTTTAGAAGGTAGTGCAGGTCAAAGTTCAAAAAATCATTATATAATATATAAAGGTAAAAAAATTAAAATTATATTAGGTGATCTAGAGGATAATATGTATAATAAAAGAATATTTATTAATTATAAAGGATTAAAAAAAAGAGTAAGAGTTCAAAATATATATAAAAATGTTAATTTTAATAAAATTAGTTTAGGTGATATGCAAATACAACTTAGAACAGCGAAAAGAACAATAAAACAAACACCTGAGTTAATACATATAAAACATTTGATTCATAATGATAACGAGCTTATACGCGCGTTATTACATGATAAACGTTTATCATACTTAATAGCAGGTTATTATATTAAATTATGTTATATTGAGTCTCAAAAAAGATTTAAAAATATACCAGAAAAGTCATATAAACATCTTCTGCATGCTATATCTAGATATAATGGTGGTTGGAATAATGAAAGATATTTATCTCAATTTAGAAAAAAAAGAGAACAAGTAAAACAATTTTTATAAGGAATTAAAATGAAAAAAATTATTAAAAGAAAAAAATTAAATGTTAAAAAATTAAATGAATTAGAAGTTGGTTCAATATTCTGCTTCGTTAAAGATGATCAAACAGATATTGGATTATTGATTGAAAAAGGAGAAATTTTTAGAAAACTTGATAATGGTTTAAATGATGAGGATAAAGTATTTACTGAAAATGTAATTTTAAGATTGGATGATAGATTTGAATTTGTAAAAAGAACAGGAAATTTTAAAGTTGTATTATTAGATTATGATATTGAAGAAAATAAGGATACACTTAAATCTAATATTTTATTAGAAGAAGTTGAGATTGGTTATAATTTTAATATTGATGGATATGGTTATTTAAAAATTAGTTGTCCAACTGATCCAAAAAGAACTTATATTTGTGATGAATATATGAGAGTTATTAAAGTTGACGAAAAAACTAATATTGATAACACATTAATTGTTGATCTAATTATAAATTTATAAAGGATTATTTTTAATCCCAAATTGTAAAACAGGATTATTTTTGATCCCAATTAAAACAGGCTGGGATTATTTTTGATCCCGTGTTCGTGTTATAAATTCTTATATTTCTATACTACTGCAAAAGGATCAAAAATAATCCAAAACAGCAAAAAACAAGTTTTTTGATATTTTAATAATATCAACTCAAGATATCGATAATAAATCGAATAAACGTGAAGGGTGAAGACAAAATGATTAAATATAAATTATATTTAACAAAATCAAAAAAAAATAAAATAAATATTGAAATATATAAAAATGATAATCAAATATATATTCAAGGAATTATATTTGATAAAAAAAATAATTATTTCAAAATGTCATCTAGTATTGAAAATTATTTAATTAAAAATTTTAATACTTGTAGAAATGATATTTTACATATGTTAAAAAACAATTGGTTAAGTGTTGAAATATTTAAAAACTTAACATTAAAAATAGATAGGAGATTATATAATGACAATTAAACAAGCGTATGATAAAGATGATATTTTTGTACAATATAATTCTGTAAATAAACATTATTTATTTAATAATGGATATAAATTATTAGAAGATGTTGCAGATAAAAAACATTTTGCATATTTTGATAGTAGATATGGTTGGCGAAAAGATCTATTTGATTTTAGTCCAGAATTTACAACTATGAAACAAGCAGAAAAACATTATAAAAAAGAGATGAAAAAAATATTTAAAGATGTACTTCTAGAATTAGAATATAATAAAAAACAATTTGAAACATATAATGATATGATATAGTAAATTATATATGTTAAAAAAAGAAGAAAAAATTATTGAGATATTATTTAAATGTATTATTATTTTTATTTTAACATTAATTCTTATAAATTCAACATATAGTTTTATTTATTCAATTTTTGTTGAAGAATCTATAACAATATTTAGTGGTGTAACATTATTATATGCATTATATGGAATAGTTTTTTTATTAAATGTTAGAATAAAATTTAGTATTGTTTCAGGATATGAAATTATTGATCAATTTATATATGTTGATAAGAGATATAATACTAAACAAAAGAAAAAGAAGGAAAAATAATGTTTTTAATAAATTCAAATTATATAGTACAATTAGATTTAGATAAACATATATCATTAGTACATAGTAATATTACTAATAAAGATATTCAATTTAACTATAAAAAATTAACAGAAGATTTTAATATTTTATATTTTATTAATCATTTTGAAAGTTTAGAATTTGGTGAAGAAATTATAGATAATAATATTAAAAGTGCAGATATCATATATAATAGAAATATTGATATATTGAAAGATTGTAAATCATTTAACATTTCAATATATAATAATAAAGATAGAGAACTTAAAATTAATCAACCAGTTAATAATGATAAATTATATGATATTTTCATTATTAATAAATAAGGATAAATTATGATAGTTGAACAAGAAGATACTGAAATAATTAAAATTATAGATGAAGATGTTCTAGAAACAATTGGAATAATAACGAAAGAAGATGTAATTTCAGCGAAGTATGTAAAAAATGAGTATGAAGACTCAATTTATATAACACATAAAGATGAATCAACTTCATCTAAAAAATATGGATATAGAGAAAGCGTAAATGATTTTGCTGCAATATGTAAAATATGGGCTCGTTCTCAAGGTTATTATATTCAAAGTTATATAAGATTAAATGCTAAAATGTCTGGATTATGTATGGTTAATAAATATGGTTGGTCATCTAATATGGAATTAATTGAAGATTATTCAGAACCAAAATCAATAATAAAATCTTGTGTTTGGATAAAGAATAAAGAAATAAATAAAAGGAAATAATATGGGATTTCATAAATTCGCAGAAGAAGTAAGAAAACAATTTAACATGATGGCTGAGAGTGGTCCACTGTATACAGTAAATGTTAAAGGTGATGATGTAAATGATAAATATTTATCATCTTTTGAAGATGGTACGAATGAAATATATATAGAAAGACCAGCACATGAATGTCAAACATGTAGAACATTCATTAAAAATATTGGTAACGTTGTTGCTATTATTGATGGTAAAAAGGTTTCTGTATGGGATGTTGAAGCTGAAGGTATTTATGCAGTTGTTGCAAAAGAATTATCTAAATTTATTTTAGGTATTGAAATAAATAATGTGTTTAGACATTTTGAACAAAAGGTCGCTGTTGCAACATCTTTACAAGAATTAGAAGATGGTAGTGTAAAAAAATGGCATCATTTTTCATGTGAAGTACCTAAAAGATTTGTAAATCCAGATAAAGGCGCTGAACTTGGAAATTATAGTTCACAAGCACAATTATTTAAAAGAGGTTTAGAATCATTAGATTTAGAATCAGCAGAACTAGTTGTTGATTCAATTGAAAATGGCTCATTATATAGAGGTGAAGAAAAACTCAAAAAAGTTAATGAATGGATTAAATTAAAAAAACAATGGGATAGTTTAGAAAAAGCAGAAGATGAACTTGGTTCAGAAGCAGAAGAAATATTTATTTGGAATACATTAACATCTGCTGATAGTTCTAAAATTGGTGCAATGATGATTAGAAATGATGCTATTGGTACATTATTAATTAATTTAACAGAAGGAATGGAATTAGACGTTGCAGCAGAGAAATTTGGAAAAATGATGGATCCTGCAAATTACAAAAGACCAAAAACTATTGCTACTAAAGCTATGATCGAAGCAGCTATGAAAACATTAGAAGAGAATAATTTAAAAACATCTCTTTATAGAAGACATGCTGTAATTGAAGATGTTAGTATTAATGATGTTTTATTTGCTGATAGAGATATCAAAACAAAAATGAAAGATTCAATTGAAGATTTATTAATGGAATCAATACCTGATAAAGTTGATAATAAAAATATTAAAGATATTAGTATTGATAAATTTATGAGTACTGTTGTTCCTAAAATTGATTCAATGGAAGTTATGTTTAAACATAATATGCAAAATAATTTAATTAATATTATTGCACCAGTATATGAAGATGTTGAACCATTATTTAAATGGAATAATAATTTTAGTTGGTCATATAATAATGATTTAGCTGATAGTTCTATGAAAGATAGAGTTAAATCTCATGGTGGAAATGTTGAAGGTGATTTAAGATTTAGTATTCAATGGAATGATGGAGATAATAATCAAAATGACTTTGATGCACATTGTATAGAACCTCATGGAAATATTATTATGTATCAAAATAAAGGTCATAAACATTTAAGTTCAGGTATGTTGGATGTAGATATTGTTTCTCCAGGAAATGAAATTGCTGTTGAGAATATTATATATTCTGATAAAAATGAAATGCCTTATGGATCATATGATTTTTTAGTACACAACTTTAGACATAATGGTGGAAGTACTGGATTTACTGCAGAGATTGAATTTGATGGAACTATTTATTCTTATGCTTATGGTAGAGAATTAATAGATAATGAAAAAGTAAAAGTTGCAACAGTAACTAAAAATAATGATGGAACAATGACTATAAAACATCATATTGAACATCAAGCAATGTCTAAAGATGTTTGGAATATTAAAACAGAGAAATATGTAAAGGTTCAAACAATGATGTTATCACCAAATCATTGGGGAGAAAATGAAATAGGAAATAAACATTTTATCTTTATTTTAGAAGGATGTAAAAATTCTGAAAAAACAAGAGGTATGTATAATGAATTCCTAAATGGTAAATTAAATACTCATAGAAAAGTATTTGAATTACTTGGATCAAAAATGAAAGTAGAACCTACAGATAATCAATTAGCTGGATTAGGATTTAGTTCAACTAAATCAAATGAAGTTATTGTTAAAACATTTGGAGAAATAACAAGAACATTTAAAGTCATAATTTAAGGAATTAAAATGAATATACAGGATTTAAAAGTAGGTGATGAATTTCAAGATTCACAAATAGCAGCGAATGGTAAATTTCTCAACGGTAAAGATACTATATTAAGAATAGATATTATAGGAGATCATGTATACAGTATACATAATCAAATTGATTGTTTAATAGTTGCTACAGATATGGGTAATGGTAATGGTAAAGTAATTTCTATTACTAAATATTAAAAAATAAAAGGTGTTGGTATTATATTGATATATAATACCAATTAACAATTATTATAAAAGGAAACAATATGTTTAAAGAAGCATCAAGATTAAAATTAAGATTTACAACAACAAGAGGAATGATTACAACTGAAGACTTATGGACACTTCCATTAAAATCAGAAGTTCAAACAACATTAGATTTAGATACAGTTGCTAGAAATATAGATTCAGCATTAAATGGAGTACAAAAAAGTTTTGTTAAAACAGATTTAAATGCTAAAGAACAAAAAGAATTTGAATTAAATACTCTTAGAATGAATATTGTTATAAATATTATTGCAACAAAACAAGCTGAAGAAAAAGAAGCTAGAAAAGCTAAAGCAAAGTCATCAGAAAATGCGAGAAAAAGAGAACTTCTTAAAGAAGCAATTATAATTGAAGAAGCAAAAAAATTAGTTGATGGTAAATCATTGAAAGAACTTAAAAAAGAACTTAAAGAACTTTCGTAATGGGTTGCTGGAATGGAACATGTGGAATATCTCGAAAGAGTATTTCTGCAGGTGAAAGGTTAAATTAGTTGTTATTAAAAATGAAGTAGAATTTCCAGAAGCATCTAGGTTTTGTTATTTAACATCTCTAGCTTCACAAATTTCATTTATAATTGAAGGAACATATGATGAATATGGTTCTATTGAAAATATTGAAAGAACATCTAGTGTAAAATTATTTTTAAAATATTTTAGAGATAGTTTAAAATCAGGTGTCATTGAGGATAATTGACTGGTAAGGGTTCACAAAGTTTTAATACTGTTGCATATAAAACATTAGCACAATCACTATTAGATGAATGTTTAATAGAAGAATCTAAGTATGAAGAAGATGATTGGTATGAAGATAATTTACTCGTAACAGAAAAACCAGAAGAGTTAATAATACTTGAGGAAGATAAACATGAGTGGTAAAATGATAGTAAAAGATACCCATGTTATAAAATATGGTAAAAATAAAAATCTTTTAGAAAATGAAAAAGAATTATTAGAAGAATTAAGTTCTAAAGAAGACTTAAAAATCTTTTGTGATACACAAGGACATTGTAAAATTAATGGCGAAAATTATGAATTTCTAAATTTAAGAATTTGTGCTAAAGTAAAATAAATTAAGTTAGTTCTCTAGGGATATCGAAAAGTATTTCTATACTAACTTTATAAAATTTATGATAATATAAGCCATGAATTAATGATTTAAATATTATAACACTGAGTTATATGTGTTTAATATACATATATAAGATTATATCTTAGAGATATCAAAAAGGAAAAAAGAATGGAAAATATAGTTTTAATTAATGATAAATTTTTATTAGAAGATATTGATTTAACTTTTAAAGATAAAGTTGAATTTAAATTTAATGATAAAAATCTAATTAGAAAATTAGTAGACGATGAGTATGATACCATAACAATTCAAAAATTTGAAAATAACATTTGGGAAAATGTTGAAATAGAATATGAAGGATTAGTAATACAAGTTAAAAGATATAACTATATGTCAAAAGATATATATTTACTATTTTTAACTAAAAATAGTAATCCAATAATATTTCTAAAATGTAATTTAGAAAATAATATTGAAACTGAATGGATAAAAAATAATTTAAATGAATATTTTTATTTAGAAAATGAAGATATTGAAAATTTTATATTAGAAAATATAAAATTACAAAATGAGTTAATGAAAAAGAATAGTTTTGTTTCATATGAAACAAAAGATAGTTTAACAATAAATTTAGAGGAATAAAATAATGTTATTAGATAATGCAGAAATAATAGATAGTTATTTTGATGGAGAAAGTTATTTAGTTATTCCATTATCGGAAGAAAAGAATCCAGATTTAGGAATAATTAAAATAGAAGTGCTGGATAAATATGATCCAGATAATACTAAAAGTAATAAATGGAATATGATATATCAATTATTTATAGATAAAAAATATACAAAAGGAGAATATTAAAATGGAAGAAAAAGAAGTAAAAAAAGGTACATTAGCAAATGCTATTGCATTAGCTAGTAGATTATTTGAAAGAGAAAAATTTAATGATAAATCAGATCAACCTTATATATTGCATTGTTTAGAAGTTCGTAGAAATGTAATGAAATATGAAGATGTTGATTTAGAAATTGCTGCAGTATTACATGATGTTGTTGAAGATACTCATTATACTTTAGATATGTTAAGAATAGAAGGTTATTCAGAAAGAGTTGTGAATATTGTAGATGGTTTAACTAGAAGATTTGATAAGGGTGAAAGTTATGATGATTTTATATCTCGGATATTAAATTCACAAGATAATATTAAAGTGAAAATGGGTGATATTGAACATAATAGTTTAATATTAAGATTAAAAGGAATCAGACAAAAAGATTTAGATAGAGTTGTAAAATATAGTAAAGCATATTATATTTTAAAAAGTCATTTAAAAAGATAAGGTTTTTTATGAAAAAAAGTATTAAGAGAAAAGATATTAAAAAATTTTTAGAAGATCAAAATTTTTTAAAGATAAATAATACATATTCAATATATAATGATAAACGAAAAAAAGGTAGAAGAATTAAAATAACTAAATGTATAATTAATTCTTCAGATAATTTGGATAAGATTAATTTTATATTATCTCTTGAAGAATTATTAAATTCTTTTAAAGAAGAATTACTATTTCATGATATAATTGAAAAAAAAGATGTTGATGAAAAATATGTTATTATACAATTAAAAAAAAAGGATAAATAATGGATGTTATATTAGATATTGTAGTGTTATTTTGTATTTGTATTGGATTATTAATGATGAGAATTGGTTATAAAATAATAAATAATAATGAAGAATCATACATTGATGATGAATTAAAGATATGTTCAAAATGTGATTCTATACTAGGTAAAGGAAGTTGTGAAGAATGTTTGAAGTAATAAATAAATTAAAATATGATTTTGTAGATGTAATTGAAAGATATGCGAAACAAAATCCTCATGAAGGTGAGAAAATTGAATTATTAAAATATGAATATTATATTAATAATAGATTAGATTATAAAACAGTAAATGAAATTATTGGAAATACATCATGGACAGATCAAATATGTATGAAATGTGATACATCATATAATGAAGTACTTCATATAAATAAAGATAATGGTGCACCAATTACAATTTGTAAAAAGTGTTTATTAAAAGATATATTATAAACGAGGAAGTTAATATAAGATGGGAAAAATAGGTAAAAGTGGATATAAAGGTATTCAAGAAGTAATAAAAGATAATAATATATATGGTTATAAAATAGCATATAATCCAAAAATAAATAGTGGTCATTCTAATAAACTTTTTAGATGTGATAAATTTTTGAATCCATTAGATGAAGCTTTAAAATACTTAAAAAGTTTTTATCCAGATTATATAAACTCTTATATTAATAAAATACCAAATACAAAAATAGAAGATGTTAAACCACTAAAAAATAGTATCAAATTAAATACTATTAAAATTAATTTTAACCATAGATGGAGTGAAATGGAAAATATTGTGTTTCCATTCTATAATGGAAAAATATTAGTAATTGGTAAAAGTGAGAAAAAAACAATATGTCAATGTTCTAATTGTGATAAATTATATAAAATGCGATTATTAAAAAACGCAGAATCAAAATATCATGAAAAATGTAACTATTGTCGTTCACTTTTACATGATAAATTTGAGCCAACATTAGATCCGGATACAAGAATAGAAATATTTAAAAAGAAAAATAATATTATTGGGAAATTTCCAATAATATGGAAAAAAAATAAAATATTAGATATTGATTTTTTTGATGGAAATATACAAGTATTAAAAGAATGTTATGGTTGTCAAAAACATATATATTTAGTTGAACAAACAATGACTCATAATAAATATTGTAAATCATGTGATAATAAAAATAATCAAAAATTACCAAAATCTGGTTTTAAAGGTATTGCTATATATGATGAAAAAAAAATAATACTTTCACATATAAGTATTAATAAAAAAAATATATATTATTTTTATTTTCAAAAAGTATATAAAAATGAGCAAGAGAAAAATATAATGTTAAAATGGGTCGCTATTTATAGAGATTATTTAATTTATAAAAATAATTTATTATTTAGTACAAATTTTACAAGAAAAGAAATTAAAGAATTAATTAAAGATTTTGATTTTAATAAATATCCTGTAAAAATTATAAATGAAAATTTAAAATTATTTAATTCAGCTAAACAAAAAATACATACAATGACTGCTACTATAAGTGCGTTTGGAAATCCTACACAAAAAGTAGATTATAAAACGATTGCATTTGAAAATATAGAATATAAAGGTAAATTAACATTTAGGGATCATGCATGGTGTATGAGACCACATGATTTAAAAGATATTAAAATTGGTACTATGGTTCAATTTGATTGTAATATATACAATTATCATGGAAAACAATCATTAATGAATATACAAAATATTAAAATATTAAACAAAAAAGGAAAATAATGAATAATTATAATAACATGAATAAAAATGAAAAATATTTGAATATTCAAAATAATATTCAAATATATAAAGATGGAGTATTACAAAATATAAAAGAAGATGCAAATGAAGTATTAATATATACTGTTTCAAGTATGTGTAATAATAAACACACATTTAAATTTTTTAAAAATGATAATAATCAATTTAGAGTATCTGCTGGTATTAAATCTTTAAAAAATTTTGGTATGAAAAATGATTATGTAAATGATTTAGAATGGTCTGCAGATGAAGGAAATTGGGAAAAGGTTATTGATATTATAAACAAAGGCTATCAATTAGTATATGCTGCAAGAAGTAGATAAAAAGGAATAAAAATGAAAGATTGTATAATAGTGCAAAGTGCTAAAGGTGGAGTAGGTAAAAGTACTGTATCTGAAGGACTTGCGAAACAATATGCTAAAAAAGGAAATGTTGCAATACTTGATTTAGATATCAGTACACCAAATATTAATATATATAATGATAATATTAGAATTATTAATTCACCTATTACACAAAATTTATCTAAAACACGTATTAAAAAATTTATTAGAGATGCATTAAAAGAGTGTAGAGAACAAGAAATTGATTATCTAATAATAGATACACCTCCTACTATTAATGACTCATATTTCGCAATTAATGAAGTAATACTATATGCTAAAATATTATTTGTAACTACACCTAGTAAAAATGCTATAAATGATACAGCAATAGGTATTAGATTTTTTGCTAGAAATAAGTTGATACCTATAGGTATTGTTCAAAATATGATTGGTGAACATTTTGGAAAAGAATTTGATAGTTTTGAAGAATTTAATTTACCCACTATTGGTATATTAAAATTAGAAAAAGATCAGAAAAAATTAGAAAATGTATTTGAAAAAATAGTTAAAACAATTGATAATATTGATTGTAAACCATTTAAATATAATGAAGAAGTATTTAATTTAGTAATGAATAATATAACTTTAAAAGAAGTTAAAGCAAGTTATATTGATTTACCTAAAAAATTTTATAATTTAGAAACATGGGATTATATTAGAGAAAAAGAATTAGAAAAAATACCTTATAAACTTAATGATCCAGTTTATAATATAACATCAGATGAAATTAAAAATATAATTTCATATGGTGAAAGTTGCTATGTTAGATTAATAAAAGAATCATCTTTAAAACAAAGAACATATTTTGGAGAAATTAGAGAAGCTAAAATTATTTATGATAATAGTGTTTCTAAAGGAACTCCAATGTTCTTAATTGAAGATTTAGGATATTTATGGTATCATGAAATAGCTATAATTGATGATAAAGAGTTAGCAATGAATATAAAAGAAGGTATGTTTCAAATATCTCAAGGAAGATATATTTTTAATTTATCATATACTGTTCATTTAAAAAGAATGTTTGATAGACAATTTACAATTGAGCGAGAATATAAGATGATTCAAGATTTTTTTAAAGATTTTGGAACAATGGATATAGATCATGAATATATGATAGGAATGTATTGTTCTTTAGAAGAAGTTAAAGAAGAACATACTGAAGAAAATTTATGGAGTAATTTGGAAGATTATCCAGAACATAAAGAAATAGTAAAAAAAATAATAGAATTGATATAATAATTGGAGAATAAATATGAGCAATTTTGAAGCATTTGATTATGTAAAAGACGAAGCGTTATTAATTAGTAATAAAGAGTTAGCTAAAAAATTTTTAAAAAAATATCCTGATTTAAAAAAATATATTGATAAAAATATTTTAGAAGAAATTGAAATGGAAATAAAATGCAATTAGATAGATTACAAAAAGATTTATTACATAATGTATTATCATCAATAATCGACGAAGATATTATACAAGATAAAATAGATGAAATGGATTCAATAACTTTTAATGAAGAAGATGGAAAAGAAGCAGTAATTGTAGTAGAAGAATATCTACAAAATATTATAAATAAATTATAAAAGGAAATAAAATGAAAAATATAACAATAGATGATAAATTTGATCAGGTTATAGTATGGCCTGGTACAATGTTAAAAGAAGAAGAAGAAATAAATGATTTCAAACAATTTATAAAAAAAGAAGCTGGATTAGATTGTCAATATTTAGAGCAAATAAAAACATTGCCTAATAAAAATGGTCCAGGAGGAAGAAATGATTTATTTTTTGCAATAAATACAAATGATTTAACTGATTTTGTAATTTTAAAAATGAAACTAGGTCTAAGATATATTGAGGATATTTATTCTGATATAAATGATAAAGAAGGATATGAAATATATCCAGATAGAGTAAGAGATTATATGGTTTGGGATGCAAATTATGATAATATTAATTTTATGGAAGAAGTAACAGAATATTGTGAAGATATGGATAGATTAAATTTATATAAATGGATATATAAATTTAAATTAAATGAATATAGATATAATACAGATGATAAAGCATCAAGAAGAGCAAATAAATTTTGCGTGAAATATACAAATATAATATATAATAAATTAAATAAAATGTAATATTATGAGTATTTTAAAAAAGCATAAAACATTACATATACATTTTACAAGTTATAATTATATGAGTATTAATAGAGATTTTGTAAATGCTATTTATATGGATAGGAAAGATACAAATGCTTGGTTAATTTTAGTAAATGATACATTATATAATGTAAGAAAATTAATATATGCAGTTGATTTTAATGAACATATTGAAGTTGTTAGATTAAGAAAATCAACTTATAGATTATGTAAAGCAACTAAAAAAGAGATACAAAAATGTAAACAAGTTATTAGTAATATTATTCCATCTAAAAAGTCAAAAAAAGTATATGTATATATTAAAGTATAAGGATTAATATATGATAAGAATGAAATTAGATATAGAAGAATGTAGAAGTCTTAGGGATTATATTAAATTTATACCATTTAGTGTAGATTCTTTAAAAAATGTAGTATTGGGATTTATGTTAAATCGTAATATTATAGGAGATTCAGAAAATATAATAGAAGAATGTCAATTTATAGTATATGATGTTATTAATAAAGGAACTATATCTTTAATTGATTTAAAGATATATATTGAACAATTAGATGTTATTTTTATGTCTATATATACAGAAGAAATAATAATGCAAAAAATTAATGAAGGAATAAAAGATGAAATTATTTAACCCGTGTGATGGATCAGAATATGATTCGATAATACATGAAAAATTATTAGAAGATTTAAAATTTATAGTAGAATATAATAATACTGCTGGAAATTTAAATTTATGTAACTTTGATGATCAATTAAAAACTAATAATCCACAAAATAATAAAACTATAGAAATAATGATTGAAAAAAAGTTTGAATTAATTACTAGAATTGTTCAAGGAGATTATATATATTTCTATGTTACTATAGAAGGAGATGAAGTAATTATTTTATTAAAAGGTAATTATGATGGATATTTATTAAGTTGTAATAATGATGTTTTATTAAAATTAAAAAATACAAATATTATAGATATAAAACATACTTGGTGTAATACAAATTTTCAACAAGAAGATGAATTTCATATCGAATGTGAAAAAATTTCTTATAACAAAGAAAATGATTTTAATAAATGTTGGAAAATATTGGATAATTTTTATATAGGTAAAGATGATTGTGATCAATATCAAGATTAAAAAAAATAATAAGAAATATTTTAAGGATAAAAATGAAAACATATAAATTTGAAGAATTAAGTAATGATCAACAACAGATACTAATTGATAGAAAAATTAAACATAATAATGATGAATTTGAAGTTGATTGTGTTGATTGGTTTTTAATCAAATGTAAAGAAAGAGGATTTGAAGTTGAAGAATCAGATATTAGTTATTCTGGTTTTTCAAATCAAGGTGATGGAGCAAGCTTTATTGGAAATGTTGATATGAAAATATTTATGAAATATTTAGAAGATAAAAAAGATATAATTGTTTCAAATGAAGTTAGAAAATTTTATATTGATTCAATATGTACAATATTTAGAAAATCTTCAAATTATTATCATTCAAATACATGTGCTGTTGATTTTGAATATAATTCAGAAGAAGATTGTAATGATGATTCAATTGAACAATTAGTAGAAGATTCTAGACAAGAATTATGTAGTGAATTTTATAATACAATTGAAAATATGTGGAATGATGGGCAAAATGAAGATAAAGTAAAACAATTAATTATTGAAGATAATTATTGGTATGATGATGAATTAAATGATTATATAGATAAACCTTATCCAATATATGACTATAATATTTTTTTACATGCTGATAAGATTAAAGAAAATAATTTAAGTTTAAATGATGTTAAAGAAATTGCTGCTTTACAAGCAGAAATAATTTGGCAATTAAATAAGTTAGAAGATGAAAAAAATGATAACAATCTCGTATTAATTAATAATAGAATTTCTAGTTGTTGTTTTAAAATATCAGTATTATATGAAAATACAAAAATAAAGGAATAATATATGTTTTATAAAAAAAATGATATAATAAAAATATCAGGAAGTCATGCAAATAAAATTTTAAATATGTTTAATATGTGTCCATCTAAAGTTGATACAATTGTATCATTTTTTAATGAAAACATATATATTGAAAAATTAAAAAATTTAAAAAAAGAAAATTTAATTTTAAAAACACAAAATAATATTGTTAAAATCAATTCAAACAAAAAGGATATTTTAATTGAAAAACAAAATGATGAGATATATATTTTAAAAAATCAAATTTATAGGTTACAACAGAATATTGTTGAAATAGAAAGAATTAATAATTATGTAAAAGGAAAATTATAATGATAGATATAAGAATTATTCATGAAAGTGAAATTGATAAAATTAATGGACAAATTGAAACAGATGGTGGATGTATTGATGAGTATTTAACAAAATTCAATTTAGAGAATTATGTGAGAGTCGGTATATATGACTATATAAATAAACAAGAAAATAATTTTAGTTTATTATTTTTAAAAAAAGATGATTTTGATAGAGAAATTATTAAATATTATTCTAAAAATAAAAATGCAATGAAAAGATTGATTTATTGGAATCAATTTTCGAATCAAGATTTAAATCTTGATTTTAATAAATTTAATAAATCAATAAAATATGAAATAGAATTATATGAAAGTGAAGGAATATTGGAATATTTTTATGATGATATTATTAAAATATTACCATATTTTAATTTAATAGGACAATGTGAATTAACTTTATATGTTAATACTATTGATTATATTATAGAATATATTACTAAAAATATAAATTATGATAATTTATTAAAAATATATAATATAAAAAATGAATATGTTAATGGAGATTATTTATTTATAAATAAATGGGATATTGATAAAATGTATATTTCTATTAGTCAACAAAATTTTAATGATGTTGCTGAAATATTATTTACAAATAATATTTCAATATCTAATTTTAAAAGATTATTACACATTCATTCTCATAAAATTATAAGTGTTGAAATATATGATAAGCTTTTATTATTAGCAGATGTTTTATCTGATTTAGCATATAATAATAAAAATGTTGAAGCTTTTATAGAAACTTGTATATTAAATACAGATTATTTAAAAACAGGAGACAAATACGATGTGTAGTTATGTTGGATTTACATGTAGTGTAAGTGAGTTGAAAGATTTTATTGATTATAGAGATAATATTCTTAAAAATTTTTTAGATACAAAAGGATCTGGTGAATATTGTTTAAAAATAAAATTAATTAATTCAAATATTAGATATGATATACAATCATCTGATTATGACTATTTTATAAATGATATTAAACACAATTTAGAATCATTCATAGTATATACAAGAATTGATGTTCTATTTTTTAGAAGAATGGCACCAGAAATGGAAACAGGACATTCTAAAAATCTTCAACCATATTTTACAGATAATAATACGTTAGTTGCAGTTCATGGAACTATTCCTCTGGGTGAAAATAATTCAGAGTTTGATGTTGATACTGATGTTTTTAAATATAATACATTTTTAGATTCAATTACATTTACAGAAGAAAAAGGAGGAAAAATATCAGCAATAGAATTAAATAATGGTAAAATAAAAACATATCATAATGGTTTAGGATTATATTCATATCAAATTGATGATATTGAATTATATTCAAATATTTATATACATTTAGAATTTAAACAAGGTTTAGAAGTTAAAAATGATTATAATATTTTTAATACATTATCTAAAAATTATGTCGCTTTATTTAGTGCTGGTTTAGATATAACATGCTCTGTTTATAATATTTTAAGTAATGGTTTTAATCATAAATCTGATATATTATATCTTTGGTATTTTGATTGGGGAACAGTTGCTTCACAATTAGAAATTGAAAATGGTAAACAATTTGCGGAAAACTTAATTAAACAAGGTTATAATGTTAAATATGAAGTATTTGATATACAACCTGCATTTAGAAATATATTAAGTATTTGCGATACTAATGCGCGTTTAATAGATAATGATGCAACTGGTGCTGGTACTCATGAAGCAGAAAGTGCAATATCATATGTACCATATAGAAATACTATCCTATTAACTATGGCTGCATCTATTGCTGAACAGAGATTTCCTAATAATATAGTTAATTTTATTATTGGTGCAAATTTAAGCGAAGGTATGGTTTATTTGGATAATAGTGAAACATTTGTAAGAATAATGAATGATCTAGTTAAAGTTGGTGGGCAAAAATGTCAATATTTTAATATTATTGCACCATATGTTAATAAAACAAAAACAGAAATGTTAAAAGATTTTGTAAATGTAAATGATGATGCTATAACTTGGACTAAAGATTTTAGTACAGTATTTAGTTGTTATTTTCCTAAAGATGGAAAACCATGTGGTAAATGTGGTTCATGTTTATTAAAAAATAAATCTATGAAAAGAGCATTTCAAGATAATGAAAAGGAATAAAAAATGAATATAATATATAATTTTATAAATTATCTATCAACACTTATATCTATAAAAAAAGATAAAGAATCGAATAAAAATTATATAATAGAAGATCATCTTCCAAATATAATTTTTAAAAGATATAAAGGTGATTCTGAAAAATCAATAATGAAAGCATATCAAAAATTAGCTGATATAAAAGATGAACTTCAAAATAAAATTGATGATATTTATTATAAGATACATGATATTGATAATGATTATATAGATTTTATAAAAAATAATTTTGGTTCATTTAGTAAAAGTGGAAATATTTATATATGCTCTGAAAATGATGCAAATATTGCTATGAATTTTTTATTTGATAATGGTTATGTTGATCAAACATATAAAGATTTTAAATTTATTCGTGGAGAATTTAAGGATAATTTCTATATTAATTTTATTACACATAATAATAAAAAATGGTTTAATATTAATAAAGATATAAATGAATACAATACATATAAAATTAAAGGAAATAAAATTATATGTATAGAAGATGATTATGATGATGACAAATATTTAGGAGATATAAATGAAAATAAATAAAGATACAAAAAAGATAATTATAAAGCATGTTAATAATAAAAATATAAAAGCAATTTCAAAAATTATTATTTTACATAATATTGATTTAAATGATATTAGATATATATGTGAGAAAGATATTGAGTTAAAAATAAATACTATTGAAATGTCAAATTTATTAATTGCTATTGGATCATATATGATAAAAAAATATATTCATTCAATGTATTAATGGTTAAGTTAAATAATGTAGAAGATTTAGAAAAAATTATTAATGTAAATTGTAATGATTCTAATAAATTTTTACATTTTGGTTATATAACTAAATCAAAAGTTCTTGATAGAATGGTTAAGAAGAATTCTAGATTTTATGGAATATATGATAATGGGATATTAGTCTCTTTTGTTAATTTTAGAATAGATAAATTAGAAAAAGGAACTATTGATATAGATTATATATGTAGTTCTAAAAAAGGATTTGGTTCAAAATTAATAAATGAATTAAAGAAAAAATATTCTAAAATTTATTTATTAAGTTTAAAAAAACTAGTAGATTATTATAAATCACATGGATTTAATAAATATGTTTATGATGATAATATGAATGATGATAATATATTAGATATGGTATGGGAGAAAAAATGAATATAGAAAAAGAAGAATATATTAAAAATCTGAAAGATGGTGATTTAGTATATTTTAAATATAATAATCGTATAGAGATTAATAGATTCAAATCAATATATGAAAATAATAATGATAAGATTAAGGCTTATTTTGATATTGATATGAAAAAAGCACATGAAGTAATTTTATATACTAATTATTTAATTACAAAAGAAGAAATGTTAAATTATATAAAGGATTAATATATGAATACAAATACAAGTATAAATGAAATGATGGTGACAAGTACTCAAGATTATTTAAAGAGTGACAAACTTAAAAAATATATTGAAAAACAAACAGAAAATATGATTAATGAATCTATTAAAGATGCTCTTGGATGGAATGGTAAAATTAAAAAACAAGTTGATGAAGCAATTAAACAAGAACTTCATATTAATATGAAAGAACTAGGCATTGCTGGTCATAATAAATTTATAACAGAAATTATTGCTAAAAAATTTAAACAATATCTTAGAACAGAAGCTGCTGAAAAAATTAATAAATCAATTGATAAAATACTTGATATAAAAGAAAAAGATATTAAAATTGAAGAATTTATTAAAGTTTTGAGAAGTTTTAGTTCTGAAAGAAATAGTTGTGATTGTATAGATAGTGAAGATTATGATGAATATATTGATATAGATGATGAAGTAACATTTATTGTTGAAAAAGATATTACATATAAGTGGATAAATATATATTGTGATACAAGACCAAATATTAGTGAATATAATTGTGAATTCCAATTAATTGTTCATGAGAATTTTACATCTTTTAAAATTAAAGGAATTGATTTTAAAGCAACAGATGTTATGCTTGATTATCAATTTGATTTTGAAGATTATTTGTATCAATTGTTTTTAAATAATTGTCATTTAAACTATGATGATTTATTTAAATATTAGAAATTCATTTTCTTATAAAAAGGATCAAAAATAATCTTTTATGAAAGGTTGTTATAAATTCATATAAACAGTGTGGATCAAAAATAATCCACTAATATTTAATTAGGATTAAAAATAATCCAAAAAGGAAAAAAAATGAAAAAAGAATACACATTAGAATTTTTATATACAGAATTTTTAAAAATACATCCATTAGAATGTGATTTTAAAATTAATTCATATATAAAGTTTATGAATAATTTAAATAAACATTTAACAGACGAATCAATTAGACTCGGTGATAAATATTCTAAAAAAGAAACATTATATAATTATTTTGAAGAAGATGATTGTAATATATTATGTGCTAATATTAATTATGAATATTTAGAAAAATTATATGATAATATTATGTCATTAACAACTAATCATAAAAAAATACAAAATTTAATACAATTAACAAGAGCGTATGATATATATAATATAAATAATAATATATATATCATAAAATATATATTGAATAATATATCATTAGATATGCAGGAAAAAAATACTGATAATAACTATAATGATGAATCTGATTTTTCAAAATATTATTATCTGGCATGTAAACAAACATTACAAATTTTGGAGATAAATAAAATTGTTGTTAAATATAATGATAATATTAATATATTAATAAATAAACAAGATTATAAATTTAAAAATTTATATAAAACATATTCAGATATAATTGATAATTCATTTATAAATTTAGGATCAGAAGAAATAAATTTAACGTATATTGATGATCATGGAGAGATTAATTATAAATATATACAACCTCAATTATATTTATATTTTGATTTTGTCAGCTTTAATTTTAAAGATATATTATATAATAATGATGATACTATTGAATATGATGGAGTTTCAATATTTGCATCATTTGATTATAATATTAAGTTATTTCCAAATATACAAGATAAAATAAACACAATAGAAAAAAAATATGACCAAATAATTAAAGATTGTTCTACTATAAATTATCATTATTCATTTGGTGATAAACCAAAAAAACATGAAGATAAATATATTCAACAATTTATATCATTAACACAATTTGAAGATACATTAAATATTCAATATAAAAGATTAGAAGAAAATATTAATGTTATCTCAGATATAGTTTTATATATTTATACAACATTATTTAGTGAAATAAATAATATTAATCAATATAATAAATTAAAAAAATTAGGAGAACAATAATGTTACCAATAACAGATTTTCAGAATATACATTCTGACTCAAGTAAAATGGTTGTAAGACATGGTGCAAAAATTCCTCATCATTTAGGAGGAGTTGTTGTTAATAAAAAAAGTGAAACAGCATATACTATAAATATAGAATCAGATACTCCAGAATTAGAATTAAATTCAAATATTAAAGTATCATGTACTTGTGATGATTTTAAATTTAGATGGGCTGCTGTATTATATACAAAGGATGCATTGATTAAACCAACAAGATTTCGATTAGATCCTCCAAAAAAAACAAACCCTAATATGGATGTAGGAGCATGTAAACATGTAAATGAATTTATAATACATATTATGAGTTCAAAAATTAGAGGATTTAGCAAAGTTAGAAATGAAATATAATAAAGGATTATTATGGCAATAAAATTAAATTTTAAATTAGTTAATAACATTTATAATTTAGATACAGTGATAAATCCAAATCCTTTAAAAGCAGGTAAGTTTGCTTTTACTGAAGATGGATTATATTCTGAAGAAATATTTGGACCATTACAAAATAATAAATGTAAATGTGGTAAAGTATTTAGTAGATCAAATAAAGGGATTCGTTGTGATGAATGTAATGTTCTATGTGATAATAAATCATTACGTTCAAAAACATTTGCAAGAATAGATTTACCCCCAAATATATATGTTGTAATGCCTGTGTTTAAACAGATATTAATTAAAATATTTGGACAAAGTGCAATTAAAAGTATTTTATCTTCATATAAGTATGAAGATAATAAACAAAAACCATATTTTTTTAGCTTAGAAGAAAGTAAATTAGTTAAAAAAAGTAAATCAAAAAAAAGCGCCCAAGTTATAAATTTTCCGGTATATGATATAACAACACTTCATTCATTATATAAAAGTATGCTAAAAGATGATAAATATAAAGATTTAATATATAATCAAATTATTCATCCAGATATAGCTAAATATATATTTGTCAATTTTGTTATTGTCACTCCACCAGATAGTAGACCACTTGCAAAATTAAATGATCAGTATCAAGCACACCCAGTTTCAGCTGCATATACAGAAATATTAAAAAATTTAAAAAATTCGTTTTTAGATAAAGTTTTTGTATCAAATAGTTCTGGTTTTGGTCAAACTATTTATAAATATCAATCTTCAATCGATAAATTATATGCAGAAATATTAGATAAAAACTTTCAGAAAAAAGAAAGTATTATTAGAGAATCATTATCTGGAAAAACTGTTGAAACATCATTAAGAGCAGTTATTATACCTGAGCCTATACTTAGTCCAGGTGCTGTCGCATTACATGAAGAAACTATTAAAAAAGTATTTATTCCTGAATTATTACATTTTTTAAATCAAGATTATTTAAAAAGTATTGAACATGAAGAGAGTTATACTATTGTTAATTTTGTTGAAAAAGTTACAACTCAGATTAAAGCATCAGGTGATATAGATATACCTATTGAATTATTTAAAAAATTTATTATAGAATTTGGACCAAAATTAAGAATGCTTTTAGAAAGACCTCCAGTATTATGGAGATATAATATTAGTGGTGTTTTATTAGAATTAGTTTATTTTAATAATCCAGATTATATAGGAATTGGTGAAAATAGAGTAACTGGTGTTAATACACTTATTGCTGCAATGTTTAATATGGATTTTGATGGTGATTCATTAGCAGTATATGGATTAACATCAGTTCAAGCAAAACGAGATTGGAATTATGCTTTTGCAGAAAATAGTATTGAATTTGAACATCATAGAGGATTAATAGTTTCTCCTGAACATGAAAGCATATATTGTTCATATATGTTATCAAAACAAGGTGAATTTAAAGGTGCTATTGATCCAGACGATATCCAATTATATGAAGGTGATTTAAATGATCTAAAAATTGATATTGAAAGTTTAAAAGAATTTCCTGACGCACCAATTGAATTTGAAGGCAATATTTATAGCTATGCAACATTAGCAATTAATGTTGCAATAAATTGTAATAAAATAATTTATGATGGAACTTATAGATTAGATAAAGGAAATTTAAATAATCTAATTAAAAAAATTAGATCAGAAGTAGGTGATAAGGACTTTTATAAGTATATTCATAATTTTAATAAATTTTTATTAGAAACAGGAACTTTAGTTCAATATTGTAATCCAACTTTTGATCTAGATGATTTTGCAATATCTTCACAAGAAATTGTTGATTATAAAAAAACACTTATCGATGAACCATATATTGCATTTCATCAAAATGATATATTATTTAAAGAAAAAGTTACTCCAGAAGTAATGAAAAATGATGAAAATATTCTTGGTAGAGTATTTTCATCTGGTGCTAGAATTAAATCAGTACAATTATTAAAAGCTGTTAGTAATAATGGTATCCCAACAACAATTTATGGAAAAGCTTTTAAAATGAATATTAAAAATTCATTATTAGATGGTTTAACAAAAGAAGAGTTTTTTATTGGTGGAGATAGTGCTAGATTAGCTTTATCACAAAGACAAGAAGCAATTCCTAAAGGTGGAGAATTACAAAGAAAATTTTATTATTGTACAGGATTTTTATATTTATCTGATGAAGATGATTGTGGTTCAACTAGAGGTTTGGAAATAACAATTGAAAATGAAACACATTTAGAATCATTATATGGTAGATATTATATAAATGGTGTTGAAATTGATGTTGAAGATAAAACATTAATTGGTCAAACAATTATGTTAAGATCAACAATATTTTGTAAATCTAAAGATTATAAAATGTGTACAAAATGTTTTGGTAAAAAGAAACCTCAAAGTAAAGCTCTTGGAGCTAGTATTGGAGCATTTTTAAGTGAATCTATTATTCAATCAGTTTTAAGAACTCATCATTTTAGTGGAGCATTTATTACAAAAATTGATAAAGAATTGATTGAAATTATAAAATCGTTAGAATTTCAATCACCTAATTTTGTAAAAGGACCGAAAGAAAATATCGAAAAATTGGAAAATTTTATGATGAATAATTATTATAAAGATGGAGAATTAGAATTTAAAAAGAAAGGTAATAAAACAGAAATAATAATTCATGAATTACCTTTTAATGATGATTCAGTTAAACAATTAAAAAATATTGTTGGTATGATTGATAAAGCTAGACCATCATTATCAGAAGAATTGATATCAATTAATGATATGTATAAATTCTTATTAGAAAATATTGTTTTACCAAATGGTATTTTAAGTGTTTATATTGAATTAGTAATTAGTATATTATTCTTTGATGAAGATGATGTTATGATAAGATATTCTAATAAAGAACCAGAATATCAAATAGCATTAAAAACAATCATAGATAAATTAGATCCTAAATTATCTATTTTTCATAATTTTAGTAATAAAGCAATTAATAAAATATATACATCAAATACAGATACAAATATAAATCATATGTATAATAATCTAATAGAATGTTATCAATAAGTTATTATATATGTATACAAAATTATGGAATAAAAAATTATTAATGATTCATAAATTTAAAGAGGAATATTTAAATATTCCTCTTGATGATTATATTTTAACATTTGATGATGGAATATATAATCATTATTTATGGTATAAAACTATTATTAAAAAATTTCCAAATATTAAAATGATTTTTTTTATATCAGGAAATATTATTAATAATACAAATATATATTTAGATATTGATTCTCCTGAAGCACATAATATGTATTTCAAACAAAATAGATTAGATGGTTTTATGAGTATGTCTCAAATTATAGAAATATCAAAAAATGATAATTGTTATATTGGAATACATGGTTATAATCATTTAAATATAGTTAATATGCGAAAACATTATAAACTCAAGGAATTATATGATTTATATAAAATTGATTGTTATAATATGTTTAATTGGAGTTCAGATTTATATTCGAAAAATATTTTATCAAAAAATATTAATGAATTAATTTATTGTACACCTTATAATCAATATGATGAATTAGCAATATCTATATTAAAAAAAGAACATTCAATTTCAAAAATTAACTATTTAAGATTAACGATTATAGGTCCAAAGAGAATTGATATTAATAAATATTTTAGGATTAAAAATAATCCTAAATCAAACAAACAGGATTAAAAATAATCCCAAATAAAATACGCAGGATTAAAAATAATCCCAAATAAAATACGCAGGATTAAAAATAATCCCAAATAGGTGTTAGAAATCTTATATTTCTATAATAACTCAAAAGTATTAATTATGATACAAAATAGCATAATTCAATATTTTTATAAAAATAAACATTAGGAAACACAAAATGAAAAAATTAAATGAAAAATTAAGAAACATATCAGTAGACAGAGTAGATTTTGCACAAATCTTTGGAATTAAACATAACAATATTGCTTATAATTTTAGAAAAGGTAAAGATTTAAATATTAATCATTTAACAAACATTGTATCAAAAGATAAAAAAAGAACAATATATACTGTTGTTGTTGAAGATGATAATGTTGATCTAATAAATCAAATCAATGAAAGCAATGATAAATTTATAGAAGATGTTAAAAATATATATATAAAAGTGGATAATAAAAAAGTTCAAAAAAAAACAAAAACAAAAACAAAAGTAAATGAAGACAAAGAAAAATTAGATGATAATAATATAAAAGTTGATGTACCTAAAATAGATTTATCAAATTTGGAAATTCCATCAGATAAAATAACAATGGATGAAATCAATATACAGGAATAATTATGAAAATTATAGTAACTGAAAAATGGTATAGTATTCAAGAATGTTTGAATAATCCTAAAAATTTATATATTTTTGGTGATAATACTAAACATTATGGTAATGGTGGTCAAGCACAAATTAGAGGTTGTTTAAATACTTTTGGTATTCCAACAAAAAGATTACCAACAATGATGGATGAAGCTTTTTTTGATGATAATAATACTATGGATATTTATGAAATGATTAGATCATTATCAATATTAGAAAATTATTTAAAAAGCGATAATTATAAAGATTATACTTTTGTATTTCCTAAAGATGGATTGGGAACTGGTTTAGCCCAATTAAAATTAAAAGCCCCAGCAATAAGTAAAATGTTATCAGATATATTAGAAGAAAAATTTAGAATAATAACATTAGAAGATGGATCATTAAAAATGAAGGATAATAATTATGAATGAAAAAATTTTAGAAGAAAACACTTTATGTGTTATAAATTCAAGCGGTGGATTAGACTCAACAACATTAATGGCTAAAGCTTTAGCTGAAGGAAAAACAGTATTACCTGTAAATTATAATTATGGTCAAAAAAATATTATTGAAATGGAAGCACAAAAAAATGTTTGGCAATTTTTAAAAAATAAATATCCAGATCAATTAAAAGAAACAATTATTATTGATTTTACAGAAACATTAGGGAATGCTATAAAAACTTTCCAATTGAATAGAGATTCTGGAGAAACAGAAAAAAAGACAGATATGAAATACTATATGCCTAGTAGAAATTTATTATTTATGACAACAAGTTTAGTTATTGCAGAAATTATAGCACTTGATCAAAATATAACAAAAATAGAATTAGGTTTAGGTATTCATAAACATTCTGATATTTATACTAGAGACTATTGGGATATTAGTCCTGATTTTGCAACAAGATTACAATCGATTTTAGAATTAAATGATAATGTTAAAGTTGAAGTATATGCTCCTTATGCTGATAAATTAAAATCTGATATAATTCAAGACTCATTTTCATATGCAGTTCCATATGAATTAACTTGGACTTGTTATGAGCCAAATATGATTGAACATGGTTTATATAAACCATGTGATAAATGTGAAGCTTGTTTAGAAAGAAAAACTCAAGCCGAGGATATTGGTATGGGAGATACTATAAATGATTATAGTATAATAATTGAAGATGAAAAAAAACTTTAGTACTATAATGATATATATAATTGTTAGTATATTTTATATACTAACAATTACAATTACATTTATATTAGCTATATTATCAATAATTGTAGGATTATTTGAAATAATCATTACATTATTAGATAATTTATCAGTAATAACTTTATTAAAAAATAAAATATTAAAAGAGAAATTAAAATGAAAAAAATAGGATATGATTATAGTCAAACAATAGAAGATCAAGATTCACATATAATTGTTGATAAAATTGGCGGATATTGTTTAGTAGAAGATGTTGAAAAAGGTATTTATATACATGGATCCAAAGATATTTTATTGTCAAGAATGTATAAACCACAAGCTACAATTGGAGTTTGTATTGGTAATCAATTAAAATTTATGCATGATGATTTTGATATTGATAAAGAAAAAAAATATATAACAGTTACTATGCCTATAATAAAAGATAGTATAATTGATGATAAAAATATAGATGAATCAAAAGATGTGTTTTTAACATATTGGGTATTTGAAGAGATGCAGTACGCAACAAAATTTTTATCATATTTAATTAAAATATTAGATAATATACATATAAATGAAAAGGAAAATAAATAATGAGTAAAAAATTAAAAATCTTAGAAATTAAAGATGGAATTAAATCTGGTAATTTTAAAATTATAGATGAAGCAAAATTAACTTCAAATGGTTTAGAATTAAATAAAATGTTTAAACAACATGCTAGTAAATATATTTTACTAGCTGTTGATGAAAAAACATTTAAAAAATTAATAGATGAGAAATAATGTAATTTTAGGGAAATATTAGATATTTCTATAGTAAATAAAAAGGAAAATAAATGAATAAAGAAATAAGAAATTTTGAACAAAAAAAAATCATAAGAAATAAAAGTCTTATGAATGTAAAATCTTTACAACTTGATTTTATAAATGCACAACATAATCATGACCATATATTAGATGAAATATTAAAAAATATTGATGGATATTTTCATAAAATAAATATATTTGATACTTTTATTTCTATAGAAATAGAAGATATTAAAACATTAAAAAACATTTTGAAATATATATCACCAAATGTAACAACTATTGATATAGATTATGATTCAGAAAAATATAAAGCAAGAAATTTAACATTATCAAAAAATGTCTTTAATAAACATGAATTAAAATATGAATCAGATATGTTTAATAAAGATATTCATATATCTTTTAATAATGATAATATATTAAATTTAGAAGAATTTGAATATGGTATTGATTATAAAGCTTATAAAGATTGTAAAGGTCATGAATATATTTTTCAAAATAAATATATAAAAAATTTAGGAAAACGATTAGTTTATAGTTCATCGGAAGACGGTAAATTATCATATAAATATATAATATTAAATGATGATCATATTAAACAATTTAGTAAATTATTATATATAGAAGAGGATGAGAAATGAATAAAAATTTAGATAAAAATATTATACAAATATTACAAAACCCAACATTGAAAGTTATTAATAATCATACAATTAAAAAAATTCTAAAAAATAATATTAATTATATAAAATTAATGCGCGAAATTTATGATTTAAAATATGATCATATAATAATTCCAATATATGTTTTACAAAGAAATATGAAAATAAAGAAAGAAATATTAAATAAAGTATTATCAGAAGCACAAAAATGGCAATATTTATATTATTTATTAGATGAAGAATATTTTAAAGGTACAGATAAAATTAAAAGACATTCTAAATATTTTAGATACGCTTTATCTTTTGATTTAAATCCAAAAGATTATCAAAAATTATTAACGTATAATGAAAATATTAGAAACATACATACTACAGAATATAATATTTTTGATATTATACCAGATGATGATATTATAGCATTAGAAGATTTTATAAATGAAGCTATAAGAATAAGTGTTTCAGAAAATAATGATATTATAAAAGAAACAATATTTAGAGTACCAAAAATATTAGATAATTCAAAAATATTTAATATATGGTTAAATAAAATATTTCCAAGAGTAGAACATAATGTTTGTAATGATAAAATAATAAACATTATTAAAAATAATGCAATATATAAACAATGTTTTATATATGAATTTTTAAAATATGATAATATGTTTCATTGGTTATTTTATAAATATTATCAAACTATAAATATTATAGGAGATGTTGAAGTATATAATTTATTAAAAGATAAAGATTTAAGTAAATATCATTTTCATTATTCAAATTTTTGTAATAATCAACAAAAGTTAATAATTACAAAACTTACAATTTTTAATTCAGATATTGAATTAAAAGAAGCAATTTTTAAAAATAAATTACCTCTTAGTATTTATAAAAAATATAATCCAAAACTATTTAAATCAATTGAAAAAGATTTAAAAAATGATGATTATTTTTTAAAGAGAGATTATCCAAAAGAATTTGAAAAAAAATATAGAAAAGAAGATGATTTAATTAAATTTAATTCACAAGATGAGTTATTAAAATATTTAAAGGAAAATAAATGAAAAATTTACAATTAATACAATTAGGTAATGGAGGTGGATTAGCTCCAGAAAAAACAAATAGTTCATTTTTAATACATTTTAAATATAATGATACTTATATGTTATTTGATTGTGGAATGAATATAATGTCAAAATTATTAGAATTTGAAAAATATAATAATAATTTTAAAATGTCAAAATTAAAATATGTATTCATATCACATATACATGATGATCATATTGGATCATTAGAAACATTAGTTAATTATCAAAAATATACAATAGAAATGGATGATTTTAATATATTCTTTGCAAATAATGAAGTGTCAGAATTTATAACATTAAAAAAATTAAGAAAAAAATATGAATGTTATCATATAAATGATAATATAATAACATCATTACTTAATATTCATATTTTCTCAATTGATGGTAGTCATAATGAAACATTATCAAATGGACTTTGTTTTATTGATTCTATTAATAATGATATGATTTATATTTCAGGTGATACTAAAGCAACAGAATTTATTGAACAAACATTAAGAGAAAATATAAAAAAATTTAAAATTAAAAAATATATATTGATGCATGATTATTCACACTGGAATGAACCAGATATAAACCCACATATGTGTTTAGATAACATGAATAAAATTTATTCATCTGAATTTATTAAATTATTAACAATGTATCATACAGGTGAAACAAAATATAATTGTTTTCATGAAGCAAAACGATTAGAAATATCAGTCGAAATATCAGTTGAAAATACAAATTTTAGTGATAACATTTTTACATGGGATAGTCATTATCAAAATGGTGATTGTTATATTATTGGTATTGATAATGGTAATAATTATGAAATACAAATTAATATCGATGATGTATCTCTTAAAGTTGATAATATTACTGAATCATTATTTTTATTTGATATTAATGTTATTATCGAAAAGAATAATAATATAATATTTGATAGTTGTTTTGAAGAATTAAATATTGATCAAATTAGAATATTATTAAAAAATCATTTAAATATAAATGAGGATTATATAAATCTACCAACAGCTGTTGACATTGACGATGTTTATCAAAAATCTATGGATTGGAAATCTAAAAATGGTCAATATGATAAAAAATAATTTTCATCATATACTTGGTGTAATATTTGTGATAGTTGTATTATCATTTCTTTGGTCACAAATACAAGAACAAGATAATAGAAAAAAAAAGTTAATAAAAAATATTATGTTTATTCAAATAGAAAAAGCATATTGGGAAGGTCAAAAAGACTATATTACAAAAGGAAAAGGAATAGATATTCATAATAATTGTTGGAAATATTCTCCTTGGAATAATATAAATGCGAAAATATATACTAAAAAATTATGCAACTAAAGGAATTACATGAATATAAAACATAAATTATTTAAATCAATATTACCAGAAGAAATTGTTTATTATAGAGCAATAAAATGTTTTGATAAAGCTGAAGTATTCTGTCAAAATAAACCTCAAGAAAATAATAAATTTATTTATGGTCATTTAGTTTCATTTGATGAAGATAAAATGGTATGTGTAATTAGAGAAGTTGATGATATTAGTGTTAGTGGAATATTATGCAAATTAAACACCTTAGAAAAAAGTAATTAAGGAATTATATGGAATCATTAGATGTAAACACAATTGTTCAATCATTATTTGATAGAGTAGATAATTCGATCACAAGTTGGGATCAATTACCTCATTATTCTACATTTAAAGATATGAGCGAATCAATACAATTATTTAAAGAACATATAGAAAAAGGATCAAAAATCCTTTGTGTTCATGATAGTGATGTTGATGGAATGAGTACTTATATTGAAGGATATATTTTTTTTGGTAAGACAAATTATAATATTGAATTATGTATAACTGATAGATCTAGAGGATATGGTTTTCAACCTTATCATATAGATGAACGATTAGAAGATTTACCTAAATTAATTATCACAGCAGATAATGGTATAACTTCACATAAAGCTTGTATACGAGCAAAAGAACTTGGAATTGATGTGATCATTACAGATCATCATTTAGTTGATGTACATGAGGGTAAACCACCTGCGACTAGAATAATTGATCCACATCAAAGTGATTGTAATTTTAAATATCCTGACATTAATGGTGCATTTGTATATTGGTATTTTTTATGTGGATTAAACGAAGCATTAAATTTAAATATTAATATGAAAGAAGAATTTTTACCAGAATTATGTTTAAGCACTATTGCTGATGTTATGCCTCTTATTCATATTAATAGATTCATTGTTAAAGAAGGATTAAAAATAATACCATATCATCCAAGACAATGGTTAAGAACTTGGTATTTACAATTTAATAAAAATAATGTTACAGCAGAAGATATGGCATTTAACATTATTCCAGCATTAAATGCTACAAACAGATTAACAGATACAGCTGAATCTGTTGCATTTCTTGTGGAGCAAAATGAAGAATTATCTAAAAAATGGTTATTTTATATACAAGAATTAAATACTGTTAGAAAAGAAATGTCATATGAATCACAACAACAAGTTGAAAAATTATATGGAGATTGGCTTAAAGCAGACTTTATTTTAGTACCATCAAATGATATTAAAAAAGGTTTATTAGGACCAATGGCAGGTAAGTTTGCAGAAAAATATAAAAAGCCAGCAATTGTTTTAACTAAAAGTAAAGATGGTTCAACATACTCTGGTTCAGGTAGAAGTACTGGAACAATTGATTTATTAGGGTTAGTAAAAGATAGCCCATATGTTGATCAATTAAAAACAGGAGGACATAAAGCTGCTTGTGGAGTATCATTTAAAGTAGAAGATTTAAATGATCTTTGGACGGAATTACAATTAAAAACAAGAGAATTAGATAGAAAATTATATTTTGATCAAGATGATGAATTTTTAGGTTACTTAGATTTAGGAAAAATAGATTATAATCTATTTTTAGAAATTGAAAAATTTCAACCATTTGGTCATAAATTTAAAAAACCTATGTTTGCATGTACAGGTAAGTTTACAAGTTTGAGAAAAATTGGAAAAAATAAAGATCATTATTCAGGTGAATTTAAATCATTAACTGGTACAAAGATGAGAATTATTAAATTTTTTATAGATGAAGAATATAACAAAAAAGATTTGTATAACATAGTTTTCACTATTGCAAAAGATGACTTTAATAAAGAAGATCCAAAAGGATTATGCTTACATTTAAAAAAAATCATTACAAGTGAGGAATTATTAATAAAAGGAAAATAAAATGTGTAAAATATCACCAGAACAGATGCAACGAGAATGGTTAGAAAAGAATAAAGTAACTAAATGTAATGATTGTTATTTAAAATCAAATTTAAAAACAACTAAAGCTAATAATAAACTTATAATATCTAAAAATATTCCAGGATTTAATTCAAGAATATTTGATAAAAAGTATACTTGCTGTGTTGGTTGTGGTGAGAAATACCAACCAACTATAGCTTATCCTAGACGAACTGTATATCATATATATTGTAAAGAATGTAGAGATAAAAATAGTCCAGTAAAAAAATTGTCTATAGAAAAATCACTTAGAAAACAATTTAGAGAATTAAATCTTACTGTACACACAATAAGTATTTCATCTACTAATTTATTAGAATATGCATTAAATTTAATAGATAATATATTTCTTATAGAAAGAAAATGTAGTAATAAAAGATTAAATCTTGTTAAAGAGATTAAACTGGAACTAGCAAGTAGAATTGATAATCATACAAAAGAAGAGATAGAAATAGAACCAATGAATACAAATTTAAATTCATTTGAACAAGAATTTGACTTCTAAGAAAATTATTAATAAAAGAAAAAAGGAAAAAATAATGAAATGCAATAAAATAGATCCAAATTGTTTATTAACAGATGATTCAAAATTTGAAAAATTTGTAAAAAAACATAATAAAGATGTTGATTGGAGTAAAGTTATAGGTAGAAATTTACTAACATTTAAATATTTTAAAAAATATTTTGATAGATTAAATGATAGAAATATTTCAGATTTTTTAACAACATCAAATCAAGAAACAATTGAAAAAACTCTAACATATCTTTGGCATAAAAAAAATATAAATTTTGGACTTATGATTAATGCATATACAATGAGAACAATAATTAGTCGAATATCAGAAGAGTTTTATATAAATAATATTAATAAGTTTAAACTTAAAAGTAATTATTTTGATAAAAAAGAAAAATTTAGTTTCAGTTATATGAAACATTATTTATTATATTTTAAATATGCTGATGATGTTGCAATGGTAGATAAACAATCTGAAAATAATATAAGATCATTTATAAATTTAGATATATTAATTATTGATAAATATAGTGTAATTGAATATATGTTTTGTAAAAAAAATGATTTATATCATGAAGTATTAAATTTATCACAATCATTTTTAAATTATTATATTAATGATTATTATAATTTTACAAATTATATTACAAATGAGAATAATGATTTAAATTTAGATTTAGTACAGGAAGTATTATTACATCATGATCATTATAGAAAAATAATTAAAGACTACTTTAATTATTATAATCGTTTTTCTAATAGATCAGACGATAGAATATTGTTATTATTATTAGCATTAGATAATGTTAAATATTTTGATATGAGAATTGAATATTTAATAGATATTTTTAAAAATTGGTCTAAACTGAGACAGTTTAAAAAGTATAAAAAAATAGTATTAAAAAATATAGGAGAAAAATAATGATCAGATTTGATAAACAACAAACACAAAAAAAAGAAATTAAACAATTAACAGCTGAGGATATATTTGAAGGTAGAACACTTGAAGATATAAATAAACAAGATATTATTGAAAAAACTATAAATAGAAAACATGTAAGAATAGATACAGTATATCAATCAAAAATTGTAGAATTATTTATTGAGGACTTAAAAAATTCTACAATCAATAATAAAACATTAATTGTTGATATTATTGATGATACAATATTTATTAATAAAGATATAACTATAAAGGAGGTTATTGATGTATTAAAAGAGTCTAAAGATTTAACATTTTTAGAATTTATTAAAAGATTTTATATATATAATTTAGATGATTATATTGATAAAGCTTATGGTATGCCTGTAACAGCAATTCAGGAACTACCATATTCATTTGAAATAGTAAATAATGATCCATATAAAATAGAATATGAATTTTTAAAATAATATTTATTAATTTAAAATAAGTTTAGTCGCGAGAGCAATATTTAATTATCATTTAAAAGGAAATAAAATGAACCCAACAATCCCAACAATCCCAACAGAAATTCATGTAGATATTAATACACCAGTTGTAGAAACACCAACACCAGTTGTAGAAACACCAACACCAGTTGTAGAAACACCAACACCAGTTGTAGAAACACCAACACCAGTTGTAGAAACACCAACACCAGTTGTAGAAACACCAACACCAGTTGCAATACAAATTCCAACAGAAAATATTACTATGCCAACAGAAAATTCAACATTAAATGCTGAAACTCAAACTATTAATAATGAACCAGTTGTAGAAGAACCTATAAAAACTCCAACAACACTACAAGTTAATGATGAGCCAATTGAAGGTGAAATAACAAGAATGTCTTCTTCAAATTTTAATGCTGTAATTAAGATTTTAGAAATTATGAATGATGGAACAGATATTGTTGCAAATATTATTAATAATGGTAAAATTAAAATTGCAAAAAGTGCAGGTCAATTAAGTACAGATATATCACACATTTTTGGTAAAAAAAGTTGGATTTTAAGCAATCCAGGAAATCAATTAAAAAAATTAAAATTGGTTGCAGCAGGTGGTGATTTAATTAAAATTATTGCAGATGAATATGTTGATAATATATTAACAATATCTACTAAAAGTGGAAGTGAAGAAATTGTTAAATATGCTAGTATAACAAGACCAGATACAGATAATTTAAGAGATACTCCTCTTACAGATATTGGTGATCGAATAACATCAATTCAATTAAATAAAGAAATTGTTAAAGAATTAGTTTCAGCAAAAGATATTTATGATAAAACACATTATAATGTTATTCTAGATGATGACACACTAGATATTTTAGCAATAAATATTGGAGGAAAAGATTTTGAACAAAAAATTGGTTATATAGAAGGGAAAAAAACATCTACATATAAATGTAGAGAAATTTTTCCAATTATTGATACATCAATATTTAGTGTTTATAAAAATAAACATGGTGAAATATTCTTTAAAAATGTAGTTGATGTTCATGGAACTAGTATACATTTTGCTGCTCCAACATCAAAAATAAATACAGACACAGTAGCACAAATAGTAATATAAATAGTATATAATTAAATTTATAAATAGTAAGATCAAGGATACAAAAGTATCCTTGACGATTAAGGAGAACACATTGAATACAATATCATTTAATAATAAGGTTGTTTCAGACAACACATGGAAAGTTTTAGCAGATTTTAGAGAAGAGGATCATGCTAAAATTGATAATATATTAAAAAATATGTTTGGAAATATTAAAAAATTATTACCAAATAATTTTAAATATGAAATAATAAAAGAAGAAAGTAATAGCAATTACCTAGCAGATGCTGGAACATATTATGATGAATATAAAATAAAGATGAAAGCAGATGATCATGAACAAGAGTTATCTTTTTTATATCCAAAATTAGTTCAAAAAAATTATTTCATATTAAACGGATCATTTTATGTACCATTAATATTTTTAGAACGTTCTCCAATTGATATTTTGCGAAATGAAAAAAGAGGAGAAAATATATTTGTAAATTTATTACCAACATTTAATCTTACTTTTAATTTCGCAAAAAACACTTTAGTTTTTCGAAAAAAAGAAGCAATGTTAAATGCGTTTATGAAAGCGCTTTATGGAGAAGAATCAGATAGATATAAAAAATTAGTAAATGATAATATCATTGAAGAAACAGATTTAAATGAACATGATTCAAAAATTCATGTTCTAAAAATGATGGGTATTCATAATACTGAGTTTTTTGAAAACTCAGATATGACTTTATCTAAGTTTTTTGATGATTATTTATTTTTAGATTATTTCAAAGATATGTTTACTGATTTTTTTGATGTTAATGATATTAAAGGTGTTGTTGATCAAGTTATAAAATATCATACAGAACAAACAGAAATAGATATGGCATCATTAAAAAATAGAAGAATAGTATGTAATGAATATTTAATTACAGCTATTTATGAAATGTATTTAAGATTACTTTTTAGCTCAGTTGAAAAAAAAGAAAATCAATCATTTTTACCTACAATGAATAAAAGAGTTATTTTAACCACAGGATTTAGAGGATTAATGCATGGAGGAAATTTTTTTAATATTGGATTACCTTATACAAGTCCTATTTTAAATAAAATATCACAAGATATTTATATTATTAGTGATAGTAGAATACCTAAGAGTTGGACTAGTAATCATCCTAGTGCTCTTGGAAGAATTTGCCCAATAAGTGTATCGGCACAGAACATGGGTTCAAATATAGTTGGAACAAACAATATGTTAGTTAATCATTATGGTAGAGTTAAATAAAGCAATATACTATGATAGATGATCTAAAAAAAGAAAAAATTTTATCAAAATTAAATATTATACATAATAATAAATATATATATGATCTATCAAATTATAAAAATATAAATTCAATTATTAATATAACTTGTAAAATTCATGGAAAATTTAAACAAAAATTTTACAATCATATGTATAGAAAAAATGGTTGTAAAAAATGTAATATTAAAGGACATTCACATTTAACATTATTTGATTTTATTATAAAAGCAAATAATGTTCATAATAATAAATATATATATGATAAAGTTAAATATACAAATTATAAAACTAATATCAACATTGTATGTAAAAAACACGGATTATTTAAACAATCACCACTTAATCATATATCAAATAAAGCTGGTTGTCCAAAATGTGCAAATAATAAATTATTAACATTAGATGAATTTATTATGAAATCAAATATTGTTCATAATAATTTATATGATTATTCACAGAGCAAATATATTTCAGGAAATAAAAAAATAAATATTATATGTAAAAAGCATGGAATATTTAAACAAACACCTGAATCACATTTACAATATCATGGTTGTCCAAAATGCAATAATTCAAGAGGAGAATTATTAATATATGATATTTTGAAAAAAAATAATATCAAATTTAAATGTGAACATAAATTTGATGATTGTATAAATATACAAACTGGTTATAAATTAAGATTTGATTTTTATTTATATGAATTAAATATTTGTATAGAATATGATGGGAAACAACATTTTGAAAATAATAGTTTTTTTAATAATAAAGATATTTTTAAACAATTATTAATTCGAGATATGATAAAAGATCAATATTGTGATATGAATAATATCAAATTAATACGAATAAATTATAATAATGAAATTTATTCAATAATAGGAGAATAATATGAAAACATTATTTAATATATACAAAAAAACGTATTATATATTATCACAAACAATAGGTATAATTATATTTATGGTATGGATATTTGATTATATTCAATTTGGTGAAATAGTATTAATTTTTATTTTTTACATTAGTTTATATGTTAAATTGAATTTAAGTTCAGATAATATTATTGATAATGATAGAGAAGTTATTACAGCAAATAAATTAAATATTGATAAGTTTTGTGATAAATATTATAAATATAATCTATTTGCAAGAAATATTTTAAAAGAAAAAGTTATAAAAAAAAGATTAGAATTCTTGAAAAAACAAGAAGAAATTGATAAAAATCAATATACAAATAAGTCATATAAAAATAATAAAATATTAAAGTGTTTTAATAATCTTGAAATAACATCAGATATGATTAATGATAAATCAAAAATAAAAGATGTAATAAAAAAACAATATAAAAAGGTTGCAAAAAAATATCATCCAGATTTAAATCCAAATGATATACATGCTGCTCATAAATTTCAAATCATAAGTGATTCAAAAGATTACTTATTAACAATATATATTTAAAGGTTAAATATGGTAAAATTAAAGATAGAATCAATAAATTTTATTGATATAAATGTAAATGATATAAATTATCATATAAATCATAATACAATTGCAAATTTTGAACATAAAGATATTGATAATATAATGTTTGAAATATTATCTAAAAATATAAATGGTTATATTTTTAAAATAGAAAATGTTGGTATAGTTATATTAAATGAAACATGTGAAATAAAAGATAATATTTTACAATTAAAATGTAGAGAATCATTAAGATATAAATTAACAAAAGAATGTTTAGATAAATTAATATTAGATATAAATGAATTATTTTATAATATTCCTGATTTTGATGGAATAAATATAAAATATACAGATTATGTTGGATTTATTAAAGAAGATTTAAGAAAATTAAAGGAACAAAAATGATATGTTTAATAACAATGAATAATAAAAACGCTTACAGTTATGATAATGTTATAAAAGTAGAGCATCAAGGATCATATATAAAAATAGTACAAAATAAAAATGTAAATGAAATTTCTTTATATAATAATAAAAATATTGATATTAATTTAGATTTATATACAAGTACAGGAGTATTATTATCTAAATCAAGATATATAAATGGTAAATTGGAAGGAGAAATATAATATGCAAAAAATAAATACAAGTATTACAAATGCTTTAGAAGATGTTGCAGGTAAAAAAAAATATCAAGATGATCATTTAATTAATGAGCTTAATGAAGCTGATATAGAAAATGCAAACAAAATAGATAAGATTAATATTAGAAAAGAATATCAATTAGAATCGGAAGATACAAATATATTTAGTCCTCAAATTGAGGTTTTTGCTCCATTTGCAGCTCATGTTGATGCAAGTAGATCAAATATGTCAGCAAAACAATTATTACAAGTTGTTACATCTAAAAATAATGATATACCTTTTGCTTTAAATAAAAATTTTAAAAGCTTGACAAATATCAATTCACCATTTATTGAATTTGCGGAAGATGATGGTTTTGTATTATCAGATGTTGGAGAATTTTTAATAATATATTATACAACATTAAAAAAAATAGAAACAAAATATGTACCAAAATCAAAAGCTTTAGTTAATAATGCTATTACTTTAAGATATAAAAGAACAAAAAATATTGATGAATCAAATTTCAAAAAAGGTGATGTATTATTTGATTACACTGGACAAGTATTACATAGTTCAATACCAAAAATAGGTTATAGAACTAATATCATGTATGGTCAATTTTTTGGTTATACGGCAGAAGATGCTTTTGTAGCATCTGAAGATTGGGCAAAAAGAACAACAATAAGTTATAAAAAAAAAGTATTTGTACCAATTACTAAATTATTCAAATATTTTAAAAATAAAAAAGGAAATTACTTTTATGATGAAGGTGAAATATTACAAGAAAATTATTTAGACTATTTAAAGACAGATATGTCTTCATCATTTTTAAGTGAATTTACGAATATTTCTGAAAAAAAATCTAAAATATATGGAAGAAGTGTTGATGCTATTCCTGGAGCAACTATTGATAAAGTTAAAGTTCATATAATAAATAAAGATAAAACATTTCAAGAATTAGAAGATGAATATATTTATACTAAAGGATTAATTGAAGAAACTTTAAAAATATATAATAGACAAATGGATATTAAAAGACAAGTATATAGAGATTTTAAAGCATCTTTAAATGAAGAATATGCAATTGCATATACAAATAGTGTTATAAATAAATGGGAAACAACAGAACATTTTTCAAAATTAACATTAGAACAGATTGCACAAGATTATAATATTGATACAGAACATATAGATTTAGTTTTAGAAATTGAAATGTCTAAAGATGAAAATACTTGTCTTGGAGATAAATTTGCAAATGTATATGCTGGAAAAGGGGTTTGTTCATTAATAATTCCAACACATTTAATGCCTAAAGATGAACATGGTATTCCTGCAGATATTATTTTTAATCCACTTGGATCATTTGGTCGAAATAACTGGGGAACAATGTTTGAAATAGCAATAGCTAGAGTTGTTGAAGATGTTCAAAGTGTTACTTATGGTAATTTATCAAAAGAAACGGTAGATAGATTACAATTTATAAATAAACATTTTATTAAAAAGTTTGATAAAGAATATTATGAAGAAGTTAATACATTAATTGCTAAATTAAAAATTAATAAAGATGACTGGATTAATTTTAAAAAAGATGTTTTAAAAAATAAATTTTTTTTATATATTGATACATTTCCAGGAATAACTTATGATGATTTTATTAGAAATTTTATCATACCATATGAAGAAAAATTTAATATTAATATCACTAAAAAACATAAAACAAAATATTCTACAGAATTAATGAAATATATGAGAGATAGAGGATATGTATCATCTGTTTATACAAAAGATGATATAGAGGAAGTTGAACAAAATGTATTTTTTGGTAAAAATTATTGGGTAAAATTATTTCATACGAGTCATAGTAAATATAATGCATTAGGGTTTGCATCAAGTTATAGTAAAACTACTGGTGAGCCTCCAAAAGGATCTAAAAAAAATGGTGGAGCACATACATCATGGCAAACAACTTGGGCAACAGTAGGACATAAAGATCAAAATGCTATGTTAAAAGAATTATCTACTATTAAATCAAGTGCAATATATGATAAAAATAATTTTATGCAAAAAATAATAAAAGATGGTGAATATCATCTAAAAGATACTTACAGATCTCCAACAATCACAACATTAAATAATGCTTTAAATATGATTATGTTAGAATTTGATAATGTTGAACAATTATCATATGAATTTAATAATGTTGTTGATGATATGGAAAATGATTTAGATATAAAAATTGAAGACTTATTTGAATCAACTTCTGAAGACTCGGAAGATCGAAATGATATAGGTGTTGAAGATGATTTAGATGATATTGATTATGATATTATTACTGGAGAAGTAAAATGAGTAAAATATTAATTGAAGATGAACTTGATACAATTAGAATAAATTATAAATCTTTACCATCATTTATTAGAAGTGATATTGAAGAATTTCAAGAAGAAAATAACCTATATTTAGATATAGATAAAAATGGTTATTGTAATATTAAAAAAGCGTTAGATTATTGGTTACAATGGAATGGTATTGTTGGATATACTAACAATATCATTACATTTATAAATTGTATTATTATTGATAAAAAAGAAATTTAATGGCAAAAAAGTTAACTATTGATGAATTCATTCTTCGAGCAAATAAAATTCATAAAAAATATAATTATAAAAATTATAATGGATTAAAATATAATGTTGATATATTTTGTTCTGAAAAAGATCATGGATGGTTTTCTGTATCTGCTAATACTCATTTATACGATAAAGTTGGTTGTCCATTTTGTTCAAGAAAAAAATTTAATATTAATTTATTATATTCTATATTAGATAATTATAAATATAATATTAATTTTATTTATTGTTTAGATGATATTGTATATTCTTTAAATGATAATATATCAATGAAATGTTTAAAATGTAATAATATTAATAATAAAAAAATAAAAAATATTATACATAAAAATACAGGATGTAAGTGTAATAAAGGATTAGATATGAAAGAAACTTTTATCAATAGAGCATCTAAAATTAATCCAAAATACAATTATGATTTTGTAAATTTTATAAATTCAAGAACTAAGGTTAAAATAATATGTGATAATAATCATATATTTTATCAAACACCTGATAATCACATTTATAAGAAACAAGGTTGTCCAAAATGTAATATATCATATGGTGAAAAAGAAATTATAAAAATATTAAATGATAAAAATATTAATTTTATTCACCAATATAAATTTGATAAATGTTATTTTAAACGAAAATTATCTTTCGATTTTTATTTACCAGATTTAAATATATGTATAGAATATGATGGGATACAACATTTTAAAGAAGTAAAATTCTTTGGAGGAAAGCAAAAATTAATATATATACAAAATAATGATTTTATAAAAAATAATTATTGTAAACGAAATAATATAAAACTCATACGTATAAGTTATGATGAAAATATAAAAAATAAATTAAAGGATATTTAATGGCAAAAAAGAAACATAGACATTCAATGAAAACTGATCAAGATTGGGTTCTTAGTAGACCTGCATCATTTATTGGTGCTATTACTGAAGGAATTCATGAAGAATATATATTAGATGAAAATATAAAAAAGTTTGTTAAAACAGAAATATCATATGTACCTGCACTTGTTAAAATTATAAATGAAATAATAGATAACTCTGTTGATGCACCTAGAGGAAATAAAAAATTAAAAATTGATATAACTATTAATGGTAAAACTATAACATGTAAAGATAATGGTGTAGGAATACCAATTGATTTTATTAAAGATTTAGATGGTCAAGACATTATTATCCCCAAAGCTTGTTGGGGTAAAATGAAAAGTGGATCAAACTATAATGATGATGAAGAAGATGCCACCACTATAGGTACAAATGGAGTAGGTTCTTTTGCATGTAATGTTTGGTCAACTAGTTTTATTGGTAAAACATGTGATGGAAAACAACAATATATTGGTACTTGGAAAAATAATGCTATGGATTATACTGAAGTTATTACAAAGAAAAATTGTAATTCTGGAACTATAGTTGAATTTATACCTGATCTTGAAAGATTTGGTATTCAAGGAGATATACCAAATTCTATATATCAAGTTATAAAACAACGATTAATAAATTTATCAGCAACTTTTAAAGATATAACTTTTTCATTTAATAAAGAAGTATTACAATATACAAATGAACAGTTTTTAAGTTTCTTAGGAGATAATGGAAATATGTATACTACAGATAAATATAGTATAGCTATTTTTCCATCAACTTCAGGAGATTTTGAATGTTTCTCTATTATTAATGGATTAAATTTAAAAGGTGGTACACATATTGATTATATTTTAAAATATATGGTATCAGGAATAAAAGATAAGTTACCAAAAAAATTTGATTCAATTAAGCCAGGAGATATTAAAACAAAATTAAAAATAGTTATTATTGGTAATTCATTTCCAACAATTGTTTGGGATGGTCAAACTAAAGAAAAGATAAAAAATAGTGATAAAGATATCAGAATATATTTAGGAGATGATTGGAAAGAAATGATTCCAAAAGTTGCATCTAATAAAGATATTATAGAACCTATTACTTTTTTACATCAAGCAAAGATAGATGCTGAAGAAAAGAGAGCTGCAGCAGATGCAGATAAAGAAGTTAAAAAATCTAAAGTTTTAAAGTTTAGACCTGCTACAAAATCAAAAACATATTTATCTGTAGTAGAAGGTGATTCTGCTCTTAAGGGAATAATAAAAGCTCTCACACGAGAACATATAGGTTATTTACCTTTGAGAGGAGTAGTTATTAATGTTAATACATCTAATATGAGTAAGATTGTATCAAATAAAGAATTTAAAGATTTAATGAATGTTTTAGGATTAAAATTTAATGCTAAAAATAATTGTCTTGAGATGGTTTATGATTATATTGTTATTATGACAGATGCAGATGTAGATGGTCAACATATTCAAGGATTACTACAAGGATTCTTTGCAAAGTTTATACCAAACATATTTGCTGAAAAAAGATTACTTGTATTAAAAACACCTATTAAAGTTGCAAAAGATAAAAAAGAAAATATGGTTGCAGCATTTTTAAATGAAGATGAGTATAAAGAATTTATATCTAAAAAGACAAATACTAAATATGATATAGAATATAAAAAAGGATTGGGTTCAATGAATCCAAAAGAATATGAACAATTTTTTAAATTAAGACCTTTTGAAACTTGTCTACAAGTTATAACATATGAAGATGAAATTGAACTAGATACTATGAGTTTATGGTTAGATGATGATGCAGATGTGCGTAAAGAGAAAATGCAAAATCGTTTAAAGAATGGTTTTGATATAGACGCAATTTAATATAATATTTTATTTATGGATTTGTAATATATTTCTATGATAAAATATAAAGAATAAATATGAGATATAAATTAAGGATAAATAATGGCAACATTTTTAGAAGAAAAATTAAAATATATTGAAGCATTAGATGCTGAAATTATTAAACAAAAAACAGATATTAAAGAATTATTAAATAAATCATATTTAATACTTAAAGCCGCTAACGAACTAAATATTCAATATCCTAAAGATGAATCATTAAGTGATTGGGCTAAGAGTTGTATTGAATTTGATTATGATGAAGATAATGATGAAATATCAAAAGAAGAAACTGTAGTTAGAGATTTATATGAATATGCAAATCAAATAGAATTTATTTTTAAAAATAGGGAAAAATATGAATAATATATTAACAACGATTAGTGCACTTGATATGATATTAGTAATGATATTAGTTTTAATAATAATGTTAATTCCATCAATAAAAGCATCAAATGAATATAAATTAGATGGTATTCTTAGAGTTGATAAATTATTCCAAATGCTTGTTGGAATAATGATAATAATATTAATAATTTTAATGATATCATTAACTACACTTTACACTGAAAGAATAAATATATTATTAAATATAACATATGATAATAATATATCATTACCTGATATGTATAAAAAAGATATTGAAGAAATAAAAATAGAAAGATTTAAAAGGAATTTAAAATGAAAAATATAATATACGGATTTGCAATAGATTGTGGAGAAAAAAAAAGAATCATAACAATTAACGATAATATTTTTACAATTGGTTGTTTTAAAGGAACATTTGAAGAATCAAAAGAAGCAATATCTAAAAAATATACAAGAATTGAATATAGGAATAGTTATATTCAAAAATTAGAAGATTGTATGAATATGAGTTGGTTGACTGATGAGATTCATGAGCAATTAAAAGATGATGTATATTCAGGTGTTCGAGTAGCAGTTGCAAAATATTCAGATAAATATCATGATCAATTAAAAGATGATGAAGATTCGGATGTTCGAGTAGCAGTAGCAGAATATTCAGATAAATATCATGATCACTTAAAAGATGATAAAGATTGGTTTGTTCGATTAGCAGTTGCAGAATATTCAGATAAATATCATGAGTATTTTAAAGATGATGGAGATTGGTTTGTTCGAGTAGCAGTTGCAAAATATTCAGATAAAAATAAAAAGATTTAAAGGAATTTAAAATGAAAAATATAGTAATATATCATAAAAATTGTATGGATGGTTTATCAAGTGCTTTTATAGCTAAAACTATACTTAATATAATAGATAAAGAAATTGAAACAATAACGGTGCCAATGCAATATGGTATGGATATCGATAAAGAAATTAGTAAAGCGTTTAATGATGAAAATTATAGTGAAATAAATTTTCCAATTAAAAATCTTTATTTTGTAGATTTTTCATTAAAGAAAAAAGATATGATGAATATATCATTAAATGTATTTGATAAAGTAATTGTTTTAGATCATCATGAAAGTGCTCAAAAAGAATTAGAATTATTAAAATCATTTAATGAATTTGAAATTATATTTGATATGAAACAAAGTGGAGCAAAAATAACATATAATTATTTTAAAGATAAATATGAAGAATTTATTGGTAATGATGATGCTTTAGAATATAAAGAAATATTTAATAAATTAGTATTTGATTATATTGAAGATAGAGATTTATGGAATTGGGAATTAAATAATTCTAGAGCTATTTCATCAGCTGCAAAATTATTAATTAGATCTGATGATTTAGATTCATTTAGAGAATATCATTCTAAATTTAATATATTAGATAATGTAAAAATTGGTGAAACAATATTAGATTATGAAGATAAAATAGTATCAGCTAAAACAAAAAAAAATAAATTAACAAAAGTTAAAATTAATGATATTGAAATGCATATGGTGAATGCAACAGAACTATTATCAGAAATTGGAAATGAAATTTGTAAAAAAATGAGTACTCCTTCTGTAATGTATTTTGTATTACCAGATGGTAATGTTGTACTAAGTATGAGATCTTTAACAGGATTATGTAATGTTTCAGAAGTTGCTAAATCATTTGGAGGTGGAGGTCATTCACAAGCATCAGGTTGTACTATAACAATAAAACAATTATCAAAATTAATTAAAACTAAAAAATTAAATGCACCTCTATTTGGATTAAGAAAATTTATTAAAAATATATTTAGAAATTAAAATATAAGGATAATTATATGAAAATAATTGAAAAAAAAGAGAAAAGAGAAAATAGATTAATAATTGAAAAAAATATATCACTAAGAAAAGATATTAATACTCAATTAACTTATTTTGATAATCATATTAAAACATCATTTTTTAAAGATATTGTTAGTAATAAATTTGAAGATATACTTTCACCAGAAGAGGTGAAAGATAATTTAACACTTACAAAAAGACATTTTGAAAAAGAATTATCTATTTTTGAAAATATATTTGAACAAGTTTTAGATGATGAAATAGATAGTAATAAAATATTAGAGATTTATGAATTTTTAAAGACTAAAGATTATTCAAAAATTAAGAATAAAAGATATTCAAAAATTAGTCGTAAATATAATACTGAAAACAAAATTAGATTATTCCATATAAAAAAAGATAAAAATAAAGAACAATTAATACATCTTATTATAAAATTATATGAAATGATTCGATCAATATATTTAAAAGATATATTGATCGATAGTGTCAATAATATAAATGATGAATATTCAAATGTGATTGATTCAAATAGTAAATATATAACTATGAGTTTATATGAAATATTATTTAAAGATGAATATTATTATAAATATAAATCTATAAAAGATGATGATAGAATAAAACAAGTTTTATTTATAAGTAAATTAAGAAATATTGTTGTTCACTCATATGATACCAATTTTTTTTCAGTACATAGAATTGAGTTTTTAAGAAATATTAAAGAAACTTTTATAAATATAATTCAAAATTTATATATTTATAATTATAATTTATATAAAGGAATAGAAAAATGAAAAAAATATTATTTGTGTTAGCACATATGGATGATGAAATATATCATGCTGGAACAATTTCAAAATTAAGAGAACAAGGACATAAAGTTTATTTATTTACAGTATGTGGTCAAGGTAGACTAGATGACGAACAATATAAAAAAAGATTTAATGCATATGATAAAGTTGTTAAATTATTATTTGATGAATATAAATCTTTAAATTTATATGATTTAACCTTAACACAAAAAGATGAAAAACTTATTAAACATAATTTAGGAAATTTTATTTACTCATATGATATAGATACAGTTTATACTCATTTTAAACATGATTTACATGATGATCATAAGTTGGTTAGTAAATGTGTGAGAACTGAGTGTAGACCAGCTACAAGCAAAGTATGTGAACTTTATGAATGTTATACTCCTGGATCAACAGAATATGGAGGGAACTTTAATATTAATGAATGGACAGAATTTATAGATATAAATAAATATTTAACTTTAAAAGTTGATATTATGAACTTATATAATATTGAATTAAAGGGAGCAAATACAGTTGATAGTACATTAGATTGTAATTCTTATTTTGCAAGATTATATAATCAAACATATACAGAAATATTTAAATGCATATATAGAAAAGGATAAAAATGAATAAATTAAAAAATATTAAAGAAATTAGTCTAGCTAATTTCTATGATACAGAATATGCTGATTATGCAATTTATAGAGCCCTTCAAAGAATACCAAGTATTTTAGATGGATTTGCACAAACACAAAGAAAAATTATATACACATGTATAGATAAAAATATTGATAAAAAAATGAAAGTATCTGATCTTGCAGCTGTTGTAAGTTTACATACAAAATATCATCATGGTTCAACTTCTATTGAAACAGCGATTTCAAATCTAGTACCAAAATATAATAATCAAATTCCTCTATTACGAGAAGATGGTACATATGGTTCAAGATCTGATAGAGATGCTTCAGCTCCTAGATATATAGAAACAAGATTATATAAATATTCTAAAATTATTTTTAATGATATTGATAATGATATGTTTGTTGAAAAACAAGAAACTGAAAAACAACAAATTGAACCTAAATTTATGATACCTATTATACCATTATTGATTATAAATGGTCAAAAGCAAATCGGTGTAGGTTATGCTACAAATATATTACCAAGATCACAAAAAACAATTATAAAAATATTAAAAGATATATTAACAGGTAAAGAAAAAACAATACCGACATCAATTTCTCCACATATGCCTTTATTTAATGGAAATATTTATACAAATAAAAAAGGTGGTTGGACATTTGAAGGTATTATTAAACCAGGACCAAGAGGTTCATATATAATATCGGAAGTACCACCAAATTATACTAGAGACTCATATATGATTATTTTAGAAAAATTGAAAGATGATGGAAAGATTAAATCATATACTGAAAATATTTTGGGAGATGATTTTGATATAACAGTTAGATTTACTAATAAACCTAAAGATATTCCTTCAGCTATTAAGCTTTTAAAATTAACATCATCTGTTACAGAAACAATAACAGTTATAAATACAAATAATGAAATAAAACAATATAACACTATTGGTGAAATATTTTTTGAATATATTATGTTTGTATTGGATATTTTTAGGAAAAGAAAAGATTATATTATTTCAAAAATTGAAGAAGAAAATTCTATAAATTTAAATAAAATTAGATTTATTAAAGATGTAAATAAAGATGTAATTATATTGAAAAAAAATAAAAGAATTAATGTTATTAATAAATTACAAGAATTAAATTATGATTTATTTGATGATAGTTTTGAATATTTATTACGAATGAGAATTGATTCATTAACAGATGAAAAAATTATTGAATTTGAGGAAATTATTAAAAAAGAAACTGAAGAATTAAATACAATTAAAAATAAAACTGCTGCACAAATGTGGTTATTGGATTTAGAAAATTTTGAAAAACAATTAAAGAAAGGCGAATAATGTTAAAATATATAAAATATATAAAATATGCATATAATTATATTAAAAAAAATATAAAATATATTAAAGAAAATTCAATATATGAAGGATTTTATTATCCTGTTATTGGAAATAATTCAATGTGGTCAAATAGAAATACAGGAATTATTATGTCAACATTAGTTGGAGGTTATGGTGAAAATTATGATAAGTGGTGGACATTTTATTGGGGAATTAAATGTAAATTTAAAAATCCAGATAAACCATTTAAACAATCAGTTATTGATGCAATAGAGAGACATCCAGAAATGGTAATTGAAAAATATTTAATTACGGATGAACAAGATCCTAATCCTATATATATGGATTATGTTAATACAAAAAGTGGATTAGGAATTGGAGATATTGCTATGGCTGCAAGTTTATTAAATTTAAATGAATTTAAAACATATAGAGATGATGTTGGAAAACAAGTATGTTGTGGTTATGATAGAAAAACTAAAATATATTATGGTTGGTCACATAGAGCTAAAGTTGGTTTTGAGATAGGAGATAAAATTTTTGAAGAAGAATTTGGAGATGATTCAACACCATATAAACAACATGGTTCAAAAACAATTGAAACTAAAGATGATCAATTAAAAGCTGCAAGAGCATTTGCTGAATCAGTATCATAAGGATTAATTATGGAAAATAAAAAATTTAGTATAACTAAGTTTGAAGAAAAATTTAGAGCTGTTATAGATTCATCATCGATGAATTCTATTGCTGCTAAAAATAATAACTTAAAATATAAAAGTAAAAAACTTCCAGGTCAAACTTCATATTCAATGCTAACAATGAGTAAAACTATATTGGTTCCACGTGAAATTAATATACATAGATATTGGGGAGATTATTTTGAAGATGAACAATTAATTAGATTTAAAATGGAAGTGGATATGATTGAAAATAATTCAAAAGTAATGAAACAACTAATTAAAGTTTGGAGACAATCTTTAAATATAAAAGAAGCACTTTATCTTGAAAAAGATAATTTTGGTGTAATTATAGTTTGGATGTAAGGAAATAATATGATGACAAAAGAAGAAATTGCTGAAGATGTAATAAGATTAATACAATTAGAATTAACAGATAAAGAAGTAACAGTTGATTCATTTTTAGATAGGGATTTATATTTAACAGATGATGATTTATTATATTTAGAAGATATTATATATCATGAAATTGATTTGGATATATGTGGATTATTAAATTTAGATGAACAAGATAAAGTTCAAGATATTGTTGATACAATATTTGAATCACAGTATTAAATTAAGGAATTAAAAATGAGTAGAAATTATAAAGCATTACATGAAGTAATTATGAAAATAAAAGAAACATCTGGTTCAAATGATAAAAAAATAATATTAGAAGCACATACTGGTAATGATGAATTCAAAGAATATTTTTTATATGTTTATGATTTAGTTAATAAAGTATATGGTAAAACAAAATTACCAACAATTGCTGAAGTTGATTATATTGTTGAAAATGATGATTGGTTAGAAGAAATGTATTCAATATTAGATGAAATGGCTGCAAAAGATTTAAAAGGTAAAGATGCAGATTCTAGAATGCAAGACTTTTTAACAGGAGCACCTCAAGAAATAAAAGATTTAATGTTTTGGGTTTTACAAAGAGATGTTAAAGCAAAAATTGGTGTAACATTAATTAATGAAGCAATGGGTAAATTTATACAAATTAGCCCATATATGAGATGTGAATCTGAAAAAATGTTCGATAAAAGAATTAAATTTGTAAATGAACATGGTCAACCAACACAAGTATTAGTGCAAACTAAGGCTGATGGAGCATTTTTAAATACATGTATTTCAAAAGATTTTGATACAGTTGATACAAGTACTAGATACGGTAGAAAAGGTCCAACAGATAATAAATTCATTAATTCATTATCAAAAATTACAGATTTTACAGAAAATGATAATTCTACAATTCATGGAGAGTTTTTATTAAAAGATAAAGATGGTAAAGTTATGATTAGAGAAACTGGAAATGGTAGAATCAATTCATATTTTAAAAAAGAAGAATGGTTAAAAGAATATGATAAAAAGATACAAAAAGCTAAAACACCTAAGGCTAGTGCTAAATTAGAAAAAGAATTACAAGAACATTTGGATGATTGGAATTATACTTCTCGAAATTTAGTATATAAAGTTTGGGATATTCTTCCAACAGAAGATTGGTTAAATTTATATTATGATAAAGAATTAACATTTAAAAGATTTTTAAACATTAAAGAATATGTATCTAGATATAATAAATATATAGAATCAGTTAATATAGATATTGATAACTGTGAGTTACAGATTATTAATCATAAATTTGTAAATTCTGTAGATGAAGCAATGACTTTTTATCAAGAACAATTAGATCTTGGTGAAGAAGGAATGGTTGCTAAAATGGACACTCCTTGGGAGAATGGTACTAATACAAAAGGTTGTATTAAACTAAAAGATTTTAAAGAATGTGATTTAGTAATTATTGGTTATAATGAAGCTGATGAGCATTCAGATTTTGCTGGAGGAATTGGTTCATATATTTGTGAAAGTTCAGATGGTATTTTAAAAGTAAATATTTCTGGAATGAAAAGACATCAAAGAGGATTAATTCCTGTAGATGAAAATGATTCTAGTAAAGGTTTAAAATTAATTGAAGATTTTGATTTTGAAGAACATATTGGTAAAGTAATTGCCGTTAAATACAATGAACTTACTAAAAATAAAGATACTGGAGTGCCATCATTATTTTTGCCTAGTATTTTAGAAATTCGAGAAAGTTCAGATAAAGTTATTGCTGATGATTTTGATAAAATCGTAAGTGATTCTAAAAAAAGAAAGAAGTAATGTATTCATATAAAACATTTAAATATTGTCATAAAATATTAGTAAATATTAGTAAAAGAGATGGGATTGCTTTTAAATTCAATAATCAATATTATGAATTATATGATATTGAATTAATGATAAATTTAACAATTGAGGATATAATAAATATATATGTTAAATTTCATGAAGATATAAAAAGTTTATCTGATTGGGGTTCAATGAAAATAGAGGAGGTTGCAAAGATGTCGTATATGATGTTAAATGAAAAAGGGAATAATACGAAAGAAATATATGCAAATGGCGAATACCAAGATGTATTTTGGATTGGTGAAAACGAAGTTCGATTCGTTAATGGTGCAGGGAATTTAGAGACTATTTCTATAGAAACTTTAAGAATAAATAATCCTGGATATGAAATAGTTTTAGTATAACTTAAAAATACAATTAAGAAAATTAAGGAATAAAAAAATGAAAATAAAAGATAAAGTAATTCAAGGATTAATAAAAAGTGGTAGAGAATTTGATGTTAGTTTTGATGATATTGATTTATCAGAAGAAGATTTTGAAGAAGCTTCAACACACTTATCATTCTTAAAAGAATATGATGTATCGGATTTAAATGAATTATTTGAATATATTGATGATGATCAAATAAAAAAACTATTAGATATTGATATGATTGATAAAGAAGAAATGATTAAATCAAAGATTGAATATGATAGTGCTGAGATAGAAGAAGTTTATAAATTAATCGAAAATAAATCTTATATATATGAAAGTGATTTTGAAAAATTATCAAAAGAAGAATTAAAATTATATAAAGATTTATTGAATGAATATAAAAATGATGATTCATCAGATGAATTTAAACAACTTATAATTAAATATTCATATGATAATATTACTGATTATTATGTAGATATTTTAAAAGGTGATATTGAAGGAATTGATGATTTATCATCTAGTGATTGGAAAAATTTATATAAATCAAGTTTTGATTTCTTTGAAAAATTAGATGTTGAAACATTTTATACTAGAAATATGTCTTGGTCATTATCAAATTTTCCTAGCAATTCATGTAATTTTCAAGAAACAAGGGAAGAATTTTGTTTAAGTGCTAATAAATATTATCAAGATGAAAAATTAACTAAATGGTTAGTTGATGAAGGATATATTGATATAGGAGATGTTGAATCGGAAGATGAAAAAGAAGTTAGAATAAAAGAAAAAAATTCTTCAAAGTGGCAAAATATAATTAATAATGATAGAATTAATATAGAAGATATTAAAGTTTTATTTGAAAGATTTAATGTTCAAAATTATAGTTTGATTGAAGGATATGTTGGATTAGAAAATATGACATTTGACCATTTAATATTTGAAGATAAATTAATTGGAGATTCATTTGGAAATAAACCATGGATTAATGGAAGAACATTTGGAGATAATAGAATGACTTTACTATTTATAAAAGATTTTTTAATTAATAATGGATTTATCGAATCAAATGAATTAGATATATTTATTAAAAATAAAATTGAAGAATAATAAAATGATTAAAGTATTTGAAAAAGAATGGATATCAGAATCAAGTGATGGCGCAAATATATATTATTATCATAAAGATTATATATTTAATATTGGTTTTGATTTTAATACAAAAATGTTTTGTTATCAAATATTAAATGAAGATATTGAACCAAATATTAATATAGAAAATACATTTAAAACAGTAGATGAATGTTTAATATTTTTAAATAAGTATTGTATTGAACATAATATTTCTTTACAATTTGAAATATTTAGTGATAAAAAATTTGGAGAATTAATATGAAAATAATTAAAATTGATGATTGGACACATTTAAATAATTGGGGAGCATTCATAAATACATCTCATAATGATTTTGAATTTATTATTAGATATAATTTTAAAAATACTGAATGGACATTTGATATAAGAAATGAAAACTTAGAAATATATGAAGATGATATGACTTTAGATGTTAAAAATATAAATGATGGCTTTGATTTTTTTAACACTAGTTTAAAAGAATTGAAAATTGATAATGTTTTAATATTACCAATTGATGAAGATGATTTTGGTAATTTATTAACTAATGATTTTTAAATAAGGAAATAAAATGAAAAATGGAATAATTAATGGTTTAAAATCTAGGTATATTAATAGTGCTGAAGTTATTGATCCGGGATTAGTAGAGGATATATGTAAAGTAGAAACATTTAATGCATACGAAACTTTAGAAACAACAGGTTATCATATGGATAGTGTAATTAATAATATTATTGAAGAAATTGAAAAAGAAAATGATGAGAAAATTAAATTAGATAAATATGAAACAGCAATTATTTTAACAATTAAAAATTGGAAGTTAAAAGAAGATAAAGATGAATATGATAAATTTGAATTTATAAAAACAACTGAAGAAAGTGTTTTAAATGATAATTATGAGTTAGTAAAAGTAATTTGTAAACAATTATTATTGGAACCTCAATATTTAGAATTAAAATATATTAATCAAATATTATTAGATTTAATTGAAAAAATAGATCCTCTAAAAATTAGAAAAATATTAACAGACTCTATGTCTTATAGATGGGTTGATATTACTGGTTATGGTACAAATAAATTATTAACTTTAAAATATTCTCCAACACAAACAATATTTTTTAATTGTTTAATTACTTTATCTGGAATTAAAATGAAAAAAGATTATAATTCAGAACTTATTGATATATATGATTTAGATGAAAGTTTAATTAATAAAAATAAAAAGGAATATAATGAGTAATATTACAGAATTAGAACTTTGTAAAATTGATTTAGGAATTAATTTTAATGGATATCCTCTTGAAGATTTTGATAATGAATTATTAATAGATAAAATAAGCAAACATACAATGACAAGAATGTATAAAAATAAACATTATGAATTAGTTGTAAATGTTATTGAAAAACAAGAAATTAAAGAATCTGTTGAATATGATGAAAGATTATTTGTATTTATTAGACCTTGGATTTTAAATAGAGAAATAACAATATCTATAATTAATACATATAATAAGGTAATTGTTGGATTATTAAATAGAGTAAATGATCAAGGTGTATCATATAAAACATTAATTAAATGGGATATTGTTGATGGTAGTTGTCTATTCTGCGAGGATATTAAATTATATAATAATCATAATTTAGATTTAAGAGAATTAACGATAGAATATAAATAAAGGAAAATTATGAAAAAAATAGAATTAAGAAGTTTAATAGGTGAACATAATACTCATTATTTAAAATGGAATATATCTGATGATTTAAGTATTAGATATTTTTATATGTTTAATGATAAAAGAGCTATGGAAGGAAAATTCTTTATTAAGTCTCACAAAAATAAAGAATATTCTGAAATTAGTAAAGAAATTGCTTATATTATGATTAAGGATTTAAAATTACAAAAACAAGAAATTATTGGAAAACAATTTAGAAATAAATTTATAAAATTAAATATTGATGATTTATTAAAAAATGAATATAATAAAATGTTAAATAAAATTAATAAAAAAGAATGTACTATAAATGAATTTAGTGAATGGTGTAGTAGAAATTTAAAAGTAAGAGATTTAATGGATCCTAATAGAGATATTGCTTATATAATAGATGATAATGCCTTAAAATTGTTAAATAATATTGGTTTTAAGTATCCTGATAATTTATTTTCAATATGTGCTCAATACACTGTAAAATTTTTATGGAATAATTCATTATGAAAAAAGATATATTAATATTAACAATATATATACTATTAATGATTGTTTTAAAATATGCATATGATAATTATGTATCATATGCAACATTAGGAAGTTTATTTTTAATATTTGCTTCACTATATTTATATATTGGTAAAATATTAATTAGTACTTTTTTATATACTATAGCTGATTTATGTTGGGCAATGTTAGCATATGAGAGTGGAGATATACTTGGAACTGGATCAATATTATTTGCAATATTTGTGGGTATTGGTGTAATGTATAAAATGAAAAAAGGAATATTTGTGAAAAATTTAAATAAGGAGAAACAATGTTACAAAAATTTAAAGAGTGTTGTTTAAATAATTTAATATTATTTATTATGGCAAGCACAATGTTTTATTTTAATCATAAATACACAATAGAATCTGATCCAATATTGATAGTTGGAATGTTTATTGTATATTTAGAATTATCTAAATTATTATATATTACAGCTACAGGAGCATCAGCTCCTATTATGATTAGATATTTGATGGCTTCATTAGTTGTAGGTATGTCTGTAAAATTTTATGAGAGTGCTATTATTTATGATATTTGGAAAATGATTACATATAGTATATTTATTTTGATATTTTTATCATTTAGATATTTAGCAATTATTAGTACAAAACAAGACAAAACAAGGAATGAAATATGAAAACATTGATTGAAAAATTAAGAAAAGTATTAATAAACGACAAAACACGATTAAGTAGATTTGATAAATATGTTTTAAAATATAAAGAATATGATGATTTTAAAAAAAAATTTTTAGGATTAAGAAATTCTAAACATGTACGTTCAATTTTTGAAAAATATGAAACAGAAAATAATATTAATGAATCTTTAAATATAGAATCGAATTCTAAATATATGACAGAAAAAGAACTGATTGAAAAAAATAATTTAAAATTACAAAATGTTTGGGATAAGTTAAATATAGTTAAACCATTTTTAGATAATAATGGTTATATATTATCTAATATTTCATCAATTTCAATTTCTGAAGCTGCAAAATATTTCAAAGTATCTGAGGATACAATAATCAAATGGGATAAAGATGCAAAAACAAATGCTATTGAAAATGATGTAATCAATACTTCAAAATTTAAATATATATTAAAAAGGGAATTTGAAAATAAAATTAAAGAAGTTGTTTATTATTATAAACATAAATAAATATTAAAGGATCAATAATGAATAAAAATCTAGATTTTAAAATCTTGGTTAGTAGATTAAAAATGGATGAAGAGATTTATATAGCTGAACCAACTGATGGAAATATTGTTAAATTAAAGTTAGTTACTCTAACTGATGATAATTTAACAATTACATATGGAATTGGATGGGAAGGATATGATTTTATTGAATTAGTAAGAAATCAAAAAGATTTTGAAGAGTTTGAATATGACACAGATATATATTGTGATAAAGATGGTAATAAAATTAAGAAGAAATTCACTAAAGACGATTTAATAGATTATCTAAATACAATAGAAGGAAATCCTGAAATTAAAGTTTGGAATGGATTGGTAGAAGATTATACTAGTATAGAAGGAATTGATAAATTAGTATTAATGCGAAAATCAAAAGAAGTATTAACACATGATTATGAATTTGAACTTTATCAATCTACAAAATCTTTTAATATTTCAGAAGAGCAAGCAAAGAATATTAAGATAAAAGTAGATAAACATTATCCAAATCAAGAATGGGAAATTCCTAATAGATTTTGTGAACCAGAAAATTTAAATAAAATGTATGGTGAATCAAAAGAATTTTTAGCAATATATCCAGCAATTGAAGGAAAGCGTTATCAAGATAGATTAGGAACAATTAATTATTAAATGAATAAAAAAGGTTTAAAAATGGATATAAAATATGATAAAAAAATACAAGTAGGTAAATATGAGATTCAAATTTCAGAAGATAATACATATGGTTATTTTGAACATGATGATTATGGTGATGAAGCGGGTGGTAGTTTAACATTTGAAAATAAAGTACTTGAAGATTTTGATGGAATGATGGTGCTTCCTTTAGAAGTAGCTGATGGAATTAGTAAATTAGGTTTTAAAGTAGATATTGAACATTATTGTGAATAGAATTTAATATGATAAATCATCAAAATTTATCTGAGATTGATATTGATGAAGATGAGATATCATTTTAAAAAGGAATATATAATGGAAGATAGAATGGAAGATAAGATAAATTACGATTTAAATGATTTAGGACAATTTGAAGATTGTGAAGAAGATATAATGGAAATATTAGATAATATAAATACATTATTAACATATAGTCATTATACACAGGCTCCAGAAGATTTAAAATTAATTAAAGATAAATTTAAACAAGTGAGAGTATTAACAGATGAAATTGATAATGCTTTCAGTGATAGTTATTAAAAGAAGATAATATTAAGTATAATTATAGTTAGTTCATTATGGGCAACAAAAGAAAATTGTAAAACAAGAAATAAAATGGAAGAAATGATTAAACTTATTAAAACAATAAAGGAATAAAAATGAAAGATAAAAGAAAAAGAATCGAATTAACAGGTTTAGTAAGTACACCAGTAAATAGAAAAGAGTTAAATAATGATAGTATTGGTTATATTGAACAATATGATTTTAGTAGAGCAAATAGTTCATTAGATGCTCGTATAGAAGCGATTACTACTGTAGCTAGTGTTTGTTACCAAAATCCAAAAGCATTAGGTTCTATCAGTTTATATGATAGATTAGTAGCAGAGTCTCATGGATTACCAAGTTCAAGTTTTGAATTTATTCCAGTTCTATTAGATATTGATTTAGTTCACGAATTATTAGCTTATAAAGACATTTACGATATTGAGGATATTTTTGCGGATAATAATAATATGAATATCTATAAATTTGGAGAAATAGTAAATTTTATAAATAATACTAATGGTACTCATTTACTTACTAACCTTAGAGCAGTTATTGAAGATTTTGGTCCTGAAATAGCACAAGAAGATATGTTCATAAATAGTTCAGAAGAAGATATTAGAATCATTAAAGAAAATTTTAAAGTATTTAAAATGAATATTGATTTAAGCACTAGAGCACAATATATTAGACATAGAACTGCTGAATGGCAAGAACTATCGAGAAGATATGTATCTGGTAAGAAGAAAGAATTTAGTTTCTTTATTAGTAAAAAAATGAAAGATGTTAAAAGTATAGTTCAATTTGATGGAGAAGATGCTTTTGATGTAGATACAGAAGATGTTATTAACATATGTTTAAATCATTATAATGCTGCTATTGAAGAAGGTGTTAAACCAGAAGAGGCTAGAAGAATATTACCTCAAGCGATGTATACAACTGTTTGGTCAGCTTGGAAACCAAAAGCATTATCAAACTTCTTTAAGTTAAGATTAGATGAACATGCTCAAGTTGATATTAGAAACATGGCTGAGGCTAAAAAAGCTTTAATTTAAGAAGCATAATAAAAGGATAAATATGAGTTTATATTTTGAAGATTATGGATTTATATATGATAAACAGATCTTTACAAAAGGAAAAGCTGTTCAGTTAGTTTCAGGTTATGAATTATTTCAAGAGTTTGGAGATTTTTCAATAGAGCAGGATGTTTTTTTAAAATTAAAAAAATTACCAACTTTAATGTATATTTCATCAACAGATGAAATAAAAGAAAATAAAAAGAAAAATATTAAAAATAAAGAAGCAACATATATAAAAATAAAACCAAGTAAAACTGCAAAAGAATTGGATTTATTTTTACCTGTTGAAATGTTTAGAGTAGTAAAAATTCCAAAAATGAATGATGTATTGGATTGGATATATAATAATGATTCATTATTATTTCCTTCTGGTTGGAGTTTTTTTAAAAATGAACTAGATACAGTATCTAGATATTTAATTAGAATATTTCAAACTAAGCCTCGTTTACTTAAACAAGTTAGTGATATTACTAATCATCTATATAATACACATAAAGCTCAAGATATATTTATATATTACAAAACTATTATAAAAGAAAACAATGTGTTTAGAAGCGAATTATATAATGAATTTAATGGTAAAACTGCTAAGAAAGAATTTATTGATATATGTCAACAATTAAATCCTTATTGGAGTATTGGTGATGCTACATCATGTTATATATTAAATGCTAAAAAAATATTTAAAAAGATAGATAATATATCAAATAATGAAAGAGTATTTAGATATAAAAATCCTAATTCAACTATTATGACTAAAAAAAATAATGAAGAATTTGAAGAAGGAGTTAAAGTATTAAACGAGAAGTTAATTAAAATTGAAAAAGATAAAATGTTAAAAGATAATAGATTTCTAAAAGAGTTGAATCAAGAAATTATTGATGAACTAGAATTAACTATTTTTAATACTAGTTCCTTAAAAAATCTTAACAGTGTATTAATAACATTTATTGATAAATTTAATAATAAACGATTCTATTTGGAGGATTTTAGATATTATTTCTATGTTAGTAGTTATCAAAGTGTTATTCATAATGATTTTGTTGTATCTAGAGATGAAGCTATACATACGAAATATTTAGTTAAAGATTTTAAAGTACTACAAAATATAAAATATAATTTAAATTCATCATATCAAACATTTATGTTAAAAGGAGGAATTTTATGATAATTTTTAATGAAGATACTTTATGGTATGGTTATAATATAGCTGATGCTAATAATATTTCAAAATTAGTTAAACATTTAGAAAGAATTTGTAGAGCAAGTTTGGAATATGATTTATGGGCAAAGGATACAAAAGAAAATGATCCGAATGCAATAAAATGTCCTATATGTGATGACAATTATTATGAAAAATGTTCAAAATGTGAAACACATCATCATCCAAAAACATTATATAATATTGTTGATGAGATAATATATAAATATATAGATAATAATTCTTTAGATACAAAAAGAGGATTAGATATTGTTCGCGAAGTTATGGATTTACATACACATCGACGAGTATCATTTATTAATTTATGTGTGCATTGTCATAAAAAATATCATCAAGGACATTCTGATGTTATAAACAAAATGTATGAAATATTTAAAGATAGATCACAAGCTGGAAAAGAAGAGATGGCAAAAAATGTTCAGGAAGTTGAAATTGAATTAACAGAAGTTAATAAAAATTATGATATACCTAAAGAAGAAATAATGACACCAGACTTACCAAAACAACATTTGAAAAAAAATTTATCAAATAATCAGTTTGTTGAAGATGGAGATTTAACATTTATTTCTATAAATATTGAGGATTAAAAATAAAAAATAATCCATAATTAAATATAGAAATAATAAAACAATTAAAATAAGGAATTATGAATGAAAGAAATTAACATTAATGGAGATATTATCTCAAAAGAAGATGTAAAAATATTGGCTAAAAAATTTAATAATAAGTTTAATAAAAAAAATAATAAAGATTTTGATATAGCTGTATCAAAATATTTAAAATTAAAAAATTTTAAAATAAATGAGAATGTATATAATACAACATATAATAAAAATAAATATGACAAGTATGTTCAATATATTGTACAAATTATTGGAACTTATTTTATGAATAAAGTTTTTAATGTATTAAAAATAGATATGACAGATAATAATACTAAAGAAGATTTAAATGTTGGTAATATTGGTACACCAGGAAGAATCATAAAGATGTTTACTGGAAGTTCATTGGATGATGATACAGAACTGATGTCAGGTAGATGGATTAAATCTCCTAGATTAGCATCATTTAAGGATGAATTAACTGAAGAAGAATTTGGGTTTCCATTAGAAAAAAATATTCCAATTACTAAAAGAGTAGATATTGTTGCATTATGTTCTCATCATGCAGTACCATTTAGTTCTATGTTTAGGCCAGATAGTTATGCAGTAATAAGTTATATACCAAAAGATTTTGTTTTAGGTATTAGCAAGCTACAAAGAATTACTAATTTTGTTTCAAGAAGAGGCTGGTTACAAGAAGATTTAACTAGAGAATTATATAAAGAAGTGGCATTAGCCGCAAAGACTAATTCTGTATATGTAAGATTGTATAATTTAGTACATAATTGTGAATTTTTAAGAGGAGCTCAGAGTTCTGATGGTTGTTTTACATCTGAATTTTATGGTGGAAAATTTAAAAAAGAAAAATTTAGAGCAATGGTTTTGGATAAATAATATGTATTATTTTATGTTAGGTGAATATAACTTTAATGAAATATTAATTGATCAAGTTTTTAAATTTAAAACAGATGATGATATAATACTTGATTCTAACATTTTAATAGTATCATCAAAATTAGAATTATTTATATCAAAATTTTCACTAGTGTTGAATGACTCTAGTGAAAAGGTAGCATTAAATAAATTATTAGATATACATGATTTGGATACATTTGAATATGATAATTTATCAAAAATACCTTTTGGTTCAAAAACTATACCATTAGATTTTAGTAATATCCAATGTCTAATTACAGATTCTAAATATAAATTAAATAAATATATGTATGTTTATATTAATATAGATGAACATAAAAACTATTCTATTGAATTTTATATTAAAGATACAACATCAATCAATTATAATTTATTATATCAAGAATTAAATATTTTATCATTAGATAAAGCATATGATAAAATTTCTGAAATTTTAAATGGTATTGATTTAAGAAAAGATATAAAAAGGATATAATATGTCGCAGAATATTATTAAAGAATTTAATGAATTATGGCATTTAGAAAATAATTTCATTGAAACGATAGAACATCATCCTCAGTTACAATATGCGGATACAGATAGTTTATGCAGACACAGCATAATAAACATTAAAGAAACCTTACAATATAATAATAGATTTAAAGAATATAGTATAGAAAACTTATTTGATAAAGTTGAAGGAAACATTGAAACAATAGGAAAAGATAATTTTGTTAAACATTTAACAAAAGAATATTTAACACCAAGTGTTTCAAAAAATTTAAAACTAGAAAATAAACCTATAACCTATATTATGAAACATAAAGTAAAGAAAAGAATGTTTAAAATTAAAGTTAATGGAGACGAAGTTGATATTACTGAAGATCATTCTTTAATGGTACTTCGTAATAAGAAATTAGTTGAAATTAAGCCTGGAGAAGTAAAAAAAGATGATAGATTATATAAAATTCAAAGAAAAACCAAAGTGTGTTGAATGTGGAGAAACAGAAATAGATGATATTATATGGGATAATTATACACAAAATCAAATAAATATTATATATGAAGAAATAAAGGAGTATATTATATGGAAGAACAATATGAATTAAAAGAATATACTGATTTTGAAATAATAGATTTAGGTATAAAAGAAGAATGGGTATATGATATAGAAGTTGAAGATAATCATAATTTTTTTGGAAATAATATATTAGTACACAATTCAGCGTATTTAATATATAATTTACCATTTAATAAATTTGAAGATATTCATCAACTTGTTGATTATGTTCAAAAAATTGCTAGAGAATTAGGGAAATTATATAATGGTGCTTTGGAATATTATGGAAATTTTGCAAATCTAAACCCAACATATAATACTATGGATTTTAAATCTGAAGTAATTGCATATAGAGGTTTTTTTGGTGGAAAAAAATTCTATTCATTAGCAACATGTTGGGATGAAGGAACATTTTTTGAAGAAGAACCATATTTAAAGAAAACTGGTGGGGCTATAGTTAAATCTGATACAACACCACTTTCTAGAAGAATGTTAGATGAAGTTTATAATGTTCTTGTGAAAGATTATTCAGATACATCCTTAGTTTCTATTTATAGAAAAATATTTGTAAAAATAAAAAATAAATATAAATTAAAAATTAAGGATTCTATAAAAGATTTAGATTTTGCAGAATTTTCTACTCCAAAAAAATGGGGAAATACGGAAAAAACGATACCTCCATTTGTAATAGGAGCTATGTTGTATAATACTTTAATAGGAGATACTTTTCGTCCATCTGATAGTATGATAGCATTAAAAGTAAAAATAGATGTAGAATTATTAATTCAAGTCTTTAAAGAAAAATATCATAAAGATATAGAATTTTGTTTAACATTATCTCAAGTTGAAAAATTAAAAAATAAAATAAATATGATTAGTATACCTACAGATATAAGTGATGAAGAAAAAAAGAAATTATTAAAAATAATGAATGACTTAAATATACAATTATTATTAGATGAAATTATAATGTTTAATATTGATATGAAATTAGATCCATTTGAAAGATTATTTAATGATGATATAAGGTTAAGAGCATGAGTATAATAAATGATCTAAGACCAGGAATATTATTAAATGATGAAACAGTTCATCAATTTAATAAACTTTTAAAAAATAATGTTATAAAATTTCATCAAGTTTACAATTTAGATATTGAGCCAAGTGAATATCATTTTATAGATTTTTCATTAAGATTTAATGAGTCAAAAAAAAATAAACAATTAAATAAAACATATTATGATATTGAAACCTTTGTATCAGAGAGTGGTGATTTTACAGATCCTATAAAAGCTGATCATCCAATAAATGCTGTTGCATTATATAATAATATAGCAAATACAGTTTATTGTTTAACTTATTTAGATGAACTTGTTGATACACATGGTTTATCTAATGATGAAATTATTGCAGAAGTAAAAACACAATACGAACAGTTATGTGAAAAAGATAATGTTTATTATGTAGATGATATTACTATTGATGTAATTATTTTTCAAAATGAAATGGATTTACTTGAAAAAATGTTTTTATTATTTCGGGAATTTAACACTTTATCGTTAGTAGGATTCAATAGTTCACAATTCGATGATCCATATATATTTAATAGAACTTCAAAATTATTTGGTGAAGATCGAATGAAAGAAATCGTATCTGAATTCAAAACAGTTGATAAATTTGGTCAATCATCATATGAATTACCAGATTATGTATTGGTTGATATTTTAAAATTATATAAACCAGTAGGACAAGGTGGTGGAGGATTAGGTAAAGCATTACCTAATTATAAACTTAATACTGTTGCAAAGAAAGTTTTAGGTATTACTAAATTAGATTTAAATACAGGCTTTCGTGAAACATATTTGAATAATATTGTTGGTTATTTATCATACAATATTATAGATACAATTCTAACATATAAGTTAGATAAAAAATTACAATTTTTAGAAGAACAATTTAGTTTATCGAAATATAATAATAGTTCTATGGGAGCTACAATGAGTGGTAGATCATTTTTATATTCATATAGAAATGATCATATGTATTCATCTAGAGATAAATTAATTAGAGCTAAAAGGTTTAATAGAGAAGTATTGTATGAACCAAAAATAAAAACAATATATTAAAGGAAATAAAATGACAAATACTGAAATTTTACAAACAGTAAAACATTCAAAAACAGAAGTTGATGATCAGATAAATATTATTACAAATCTTGTGAAAACATCAAATGATGTAAATAATATAATTGTATTAAAAAACGATACAGTGAAAAAAATTGATAAATTATTAAAATATGAATTTGATATAATAGAATTAAATTATAATACTAAAGCTGTTTTTAAAAATAAAGAATATAGTTTAATACAATTATTAAAATTAAGAAAATGTTATGATTTAAAGATAAAATTATTATATAATCTTACATCTAATACAAATGTTAATTCAGATAATGTTGAATTAGCTAAATTAGTTTTATCAGAATTTAAAGAAATTATGATTTTAAAAGATGAATTAAAAGAATTAAATATATTAATTTCATCAATTAATCAAAAAAAATAAAATAAAATAAAATAAAATATAAAAAATAAAATAAAATATAAACAAAATAGGAAATAATATGAAACTTAATACAGAATTACAAGCATTACTTTTAAACAGAAAACCACAATTAATTGAACATTTCTTCTCACTTGAGGGTGAAGGAGCTACAGTAGGTAGAAGTGCATTATTTATTAGAACAAACCAATGTAACTTAAAATGTTCATTTTGTGATACATCGTATAGCATTAAAGGTGATGCAGATCAATTACATCCTGATATGACATCAGAGAGCTATACAAATTATTTAATTGAAAATTATTCAGAAGATATTAGAGAACACACACATAGTTTAAGTATTACTGGAGGTGAACCTCTTCTGAATTTAGATTATTTAAAAGAAATAATTGAAAGAACAATGAAAGCTTTTCCAGCAATAAAAAATATTATAATTGAGACAAATGGTATATTATTACAACATAGAGAAATATGTTTAAAACTAGTAGAACAAGTTGGAAAATTTGTACCAAATGTTAAATTTATATTATCTATTTCTCCTAAACTTTCAGGTAAAGTTTCACATTCTGATAAATTAACTGATGATATGGTGTTAGAACAATATAAAAAAGTAATTATTAATTATAAATGGTTATTAGATGCTCATTTTGATATACAATTAAAAGTTGTACATTCAGATGAATTAAAAATTCAAAATGAACCTTTAATTAGATTTGCTCTTGGTAAAACTAAAGAAATTAATGACACATTAAGACATGATCAAATTTTAGTAATGCCTTTTACACCACCACATCCAATAGATAGAGATAAAGAATTATGGGAAGAATCAAAAGATAATGCAGCAAAATATGCTATGAAATATCATTTTAGATATAGTCCAAGAATTCATATTGATAGAAGATTGGATTAAACTTTTAAGGAGTTACAATGATTAGACAAAATTCAAGAATTCAAAAAGAATATTCTTTAATTATAAATGTTATTAAAGATGGTTATTCATTTGAAGTTAATTTAACCCAAATCAACTTCTTTAATATTAATAAATTTTCAGAATTTTTAAATTATAATTTATATGATTTAAATTTATTAAATATTCCGAAAGACTTTAGATATTTATTAGAAGACAATACAATATCTATTAATATAACAATATCTGAAAATAATAAAATAATAATGAGTAATTCATTTGAAGTTTTAAATTTAGATGAATTAAATTTTAAAAATGGTTTATATAATATTCATATTATATTAATTGATAAAAATATTAGAATATTAAAAGATTCTATATTATTTGCTGGATATAAATTAAATACTGATACAAATATGAGTCAATATAGAAAATCATATGATGTTTTTGCAGAACTGATTGAAGAAATGAAAGACAAAGTTCCTTTTAAAATGAAAACACATATACAAAATTCAGGATTAAATCCATATTTATATAGTTCAATTAGATTACCATTACATTTAACTGATTTGAGTCTTTTTGATTATTTTATAGAACATTATAATCCATATGCAACTAAACCATATATAATATTAGATGATATGTATAGAGATGATGGAACGAGTGATGGAATAATTACTGCTTCTACTACAGGTAAAAAAATATCTAACAGTAGTGAGTATACAGATTATAAAACAAAAGAACAGATAATGAAAGAGATTAAAGATGGAAGAGATCCGTCTTTAAAATATGATTCAGAATGGGGAGTTGTTATATATGCTTCTGATTTAATTAAAACACCTGATGATCCATATGGCTTAAAAAGAATTAAAGCAGAACAAGATAGACAAGCTAGAATAAAATATGGTGAAAAATATATTGATGATTATGCTGAATTTTTAAGTGAAAAAGCTAAAGAAAAAAATCTTAATGAATTTGATGCATTAGTTATGAATGATTTAGTTCAAGAATATCCTTTAAAAGAATTTAGAGAGAATGTTCCATTAGAAGGTGTTAATATAAATAATGTTAACGCAGAGGTAAATGATAATGGATTATTAGTATTTGATAATTCATATACTTCTTCAGATAATACTAACCGAGTTTTACAAAATAATGATAATATTACAAATTATCATTTAATTGTTTCAAATTTACATGATTTTAAATCAATGCATCATGTAAATATTAATAATGATGATTCATTTATTAGAAATAGTATTGAATTTATTGATTCAAAATTATTAATAGATAAACAAGAAATATATACATTGACAAATAGTATATTAATCTTAACAAACCCTGAGACAAATAAACAATATCAATCATCTCCAAAAATTATTAAAGAAGATATGGCAAAACATATGAATATAACTACAGATGTTGATAGTTATTTAAAAACATTACAATCGAAAAAATTTTTAAGTGATAATAATACTCGTAAAATTAAATTATTATTTAAAGATCTAAATTTTGAAAGTATACAATTGGGTAAAATTTATAATATTTTAAATAAAAATATATATCAAGATTTACCCATAAATATAAAATATACTTTTCAAAATACGTTTAATGAATTTAACTTATTTGATATAACTACAGAGATTGAAGTGATTAATGGTCCAGAAACAATATTAATTTAAAGGAATAATATGATTAAAAAAGAACATTTAAAAATATTAAAGTATGGTTTATCATCTCATGGTAAAACAAACAATAATAAATTGAGAGAAAGTTTAAATATAAAAAAAGGAAATGCTTCTTTTCGTAATTTTATGAATGAAAAGAATGATGATTCATTAGAATATCCTGGTCAAGCTGTTATGAAAAATATAGCTGATACTATTGATTATGAATTTGTAGGAATTATGATACCTAAAGATAGTTCAAAAATTAAAGAAGACTTAGAAAATTTAATAAACACATTTTATCTAGAAGCTTCTAAAAAATTGGCTAATATTGCTTCTAATAATTTATATTCTAAAAAAGAGGAAATTGTTAGAGTTAAAAGAATTCCTATTGAACAAAAAATAAGTTCTAATTTTATAAAAAATGCTATTATTAGTGATGATGAATATGATGTTTCTGAATTTATGGATGATGAACCACTACAAACAATGAAAGCTAGTGATATTACATATCACTCACAAGAAATATCACCAGAATTAAATACTGATGATATTATTGTATTTTGATTATTTTTAATAATTATTTTATTATAGAAATAATAGCTATATATACAAATTTAAAAGGACAAATATGAATTATGTAAGCGTAACTTCTCCTGGAAGTGATATGAGTCAACCTATATTTAATTATTTTGATGATTATTTAATTTCATTAGGTGAACCAACAACATCTCCTGGTTGGAGTTTAAGAATACTTCAAAATCATATGAATAAAATTATAAGAGAAAAACCAATAGAAAGTAATCTTTATATAGATTCTGGTGGGTTTCAAATTATTGTTGATGATATTCCTGAAGGTAGAATACAAGAATATATTGATTGTTATCATAAAATTTGTGAAGCAAATTTAAATGATATTGACAAAATATTCTCTTTAGATATTTATAATAGAAATTTATCTGGTGATGAAATATATAAATATAATATTAATTCAATAAAACAATCTATTAATTTGATTAAAAATAAACCTAGTTTTGCAGATAAACAATTATTTGTATTACAAACTTCAAATAAATATTCTTTTGCTAATTGGGAAAAGATGATGAAAGAAGTTCAAGTTGAAAATTATTATAAAAATTGGTCAATTGGAGGTTTAGTTGGTTTAAAGAAAACTACTAATGCTAAATTTAGTCATGCTGTTCCTGCAACATTATGGTTATTAACTTATCAAAAAAAATATAATGCAACAATAAATCAAATACATTGGTTAGGACAATCATCAAGATTAAGTTTTTTATCTATGAGATTATTTGAAAAATTATATAATATAAATATGACAAGTGATAGTTCACAATTAGTTAGATTCGCTCCTCTTGATCAAAAATTACCATATATGTTTAAAGAAAATGATGAATTTATTTTAATTCGAGAAAAAGAAGATGTTTTTAATAAAATGGCATTAGCTCATAGTTGGAAAAATTATAATGAAAGAATTACAACTAGACCTCCTAGAGATGATGAAACATCTTCTAATGGTGAAGAAATAAAAGATAAATTTAGTATTTATGATTATTTTAAAAAAACTGGTAGATTACATAATGTTGATTTTATTGAATTTCAAGCACAAAATGTTTATTATGAAATTCAATTTGCTAATTTTATTATTGATAAAATAATGAATATAGGTATTGAGAATATTGATAGTGAAGATATTCTTAAAGAACTTCATCCAATTATGTGTCAAGGAAGAGTATCAAAAGAATTATTCAATAATATAAAATATTTTAATAAATTTAAAGATATTGTTGAATCTGGTGATTTAGAATCAGCTACAAATATTATGAATGATATTGTAAAAAAATATGATGATAGATCAAAAGAAAAAGGAATTGAAGGGATTAATAAAGATATTTCTATATTAACTTCAAAAATTAATGGATTAAAAGAATTAATAACATTTAATGAAAATAAAATTAAAGAATTAGATTTTGATACTATTAATAATGATACTATTGATAATTATTTTAAAACATATAATAATATATTATTAGATTATAATGATTGTATAGATATTGAAAAATCAAATATTAAAAAAGAGAAGAAAAAAATTCAACAATATAATAATCAGATCATTAATAATTATATTAATGATGTTTTATTATTATCTAATTCATTTAAAACATTAGATTTAAATGAATTAAAGAAGATTGCTAGAAAAGATTTAAAAAATAAATTAATGAAAGTAGATGTTAAGAAATTAACAGATATAATAAAATTAATAGAAAAAACAAAACAAGAATTTATAGATATTAATAAAAAACAATATGAAGATCTATCAAATCAAAAAAAGCAATTTGAAAATATTATTGCTGAATATCATAAATATGAAGATGAAAGATTAAATCTTAAACAACAATATGATAAATATTTATTTCAAATTGAACAATTAAACAAACAAAAAGAATTATTTATATAATTCTTTGTCCTAAATCATACATGACATTAAACTGATTTTGTACAAAATAAGTAACTGTCCTAATGTAGCTTTATAAACTACATTTAAAAATTCATAAAATTCAAAAGGAAAAATTATGGCAAAAAATATTATTATAAACAACGCAATCATTCAATACGCTTTCATCGAGAGAGTTAACCCAGTTTCAGGAAAATTTAGTTTCTCTGCATTGATCCCACAAGATCACCCACAAGTTAATGATGTTATATCAGCATGTGATGCAGAATGGTTAAAAGTATCTGCAGGTTCAAATAATCCACAATCTATGGGATATTCATGGGTAGCTGCAAATGATAGTAAACATATTGCTTCAGATGTTATTCCATTATTAGATCAAACAAAACAATATTTAATGGTTAGAGGTTCTCAAGATGCAGATACAACTACTCCTATTCAAATATTTGATTCTAGATCAAATATTATTCACAATAGAAGTTTAATTGGAAATGGAACTATTGCAAATGTTTCTATTAGTGCTTTTGGTTATGCTACTGCTGGTCAAAAGGGTGTAAAAATGTATGGTCAATGGATTCAAATTATTAATTTAGTAGAAAACCCTTATCAAGCTGCAACAGTTCCAACAGCTATCGAAGGTGGATATGTAGCTGATGTTTCTACAAATGTTGCTCCCATTGATGTTCCTGTTGCTAATAATGTTCCTGTTGCTGGAACTGTTGAAGTTGCTCCTGCAGGTATGACAGCGCCAACTGTTGCT
>Ga0256843_1000103_pt1 | contig 71875 bp, 69 predicted proteins | sample AlvinellametaG_FD_191572 | JGI IMG/M metagenome (GOLD analysis project Ga0256843, IMG submission 191572) | Pompeii worm associated microbial communities from hydrothermal vent at the East Pacific Rise, Pacific Ocean - Alvinella | ecosystem: Host-associated > Annelida > Integument > Unclassified ...
CATGATCTTTTCAAAGCACACCAACTTCACTTAGAAGCTGCAACACGCGAAGTTCCCCCTGCTATGTATGAAGTTGCTTTGATGTTTGAACGTGGTTTAGGGTGTGAACAAAACTACTCTGAGGCTGCTTTTTGGTATGAAGAAGCTGCAAAACGTGGGCATCTTGAAGCGTTTAATAATCTTGGAGTGCTTTACAAAGATGGTTTGGGCGTATTACAAGATGATAAACGATGTTTTGTTTGTTTTCAACGTGCAGCAGATGGTGGCTTAGCACAAGGTCTATACAACTTAGGTCTTTTATATGACCAAGGGATTGGTTGTGAGCAAGACAATGATAAAGCACTTGATCTTTGTAGAAAAGCAGCGTATGCAGGACACGAAAAAGCAAAACAGATCATTCGTTCACTTCAAGAAGATGGGAAAATAGTTTTTTAAGATGTTTACAGGACTTATACGAGAAGTAGCAAAGGTTAAGAGTTTTGTCGGCTCAACACTTACTATCAAAGCACAACATAAAGCATCACTTGGAGATTCTATTGCAATTAATGGTGCATGTTTAACCGTTGTTCATGTGTATGATGATGGATTTTCTGTTGAGCTCTCTCCTGAGAGTCAAAAACTTTTGGCTATTGAAAACTATAAAGATCAGGTACATATAGAACCTGCTATGATGATGGGTGATCGTTTTGAAGGGCATATAGTTCAAGGTCATGTTGATACGATAGGCACAATAGAATCTATCAAAAATAATGGAAACTCTTATGATATTTTTATCAAAGTAGATACAAAATATATCCCCTATATAGTTCCTAAAGGTTCCATAACCGTTGATGGTGTCAGTTTAACAGTTAATGATGTAGCACAAGAGAGTTTTCGCCTTACAATCATTCCACATACCATGAAAGAGACACTTTTTAAAAACTATACAAAAGGAACACGTGTAAATATTGAAACAGATATGTTTGCCCGTTATATTGCACATATACTTAAGCATCAAACACAACACGCAACTACACTCACTTGGGATCAAGTAGATGCTATCTCATCAGCTTTTTAACTAAGGTTCTCCCATAAAGTACAAATATTTAAAAGACCTTTTTGGTCATAACCAGTTTCGCCCTTTACAAGAGGATGGTGTTGATACCATTTTAGCAGGTAGAGATCTTTTAATGATCTTACCAACTGGTGGAGGCAAATCGTTAGTTTATCAGTTACCCACAATGATGATGGATGGTATTACTATTGTCATCTCTCCTCTTATTGCTCTTATGCAAGATCAAGTTGCATCACTTATGGCACAAAATCTTCCTGCAGCTATGATAAGTTCAGCCCAAAACACGCAAGAGATAGAGGCTATAATACAAAAAGCAATCAATAACAAGCTAAAATTTTTATACCTCTCTCCTGAGCGTCTTAACAATAGTTCAACACTACAACTCTTTAATCAACTCAATATCAATTTTTTTGTGATAGATGAAGCACACTGTATAAGTCAATGGGGACATGAATTTAGAGATGATTATAGATTGCTTGGCAATCTCAAAGAGCATTTTCCAAACATAGGAGTTACTGCATTTACAGCTACAAGTACCCATAATGTCACACAAGATATACTCCAACAACTCCGTTTAAATGATCCTGTAGTTCTAAAAGGGAAAATTTTTAGAAAAAATATTTTTATTTCAGCAGAACGACGGATACAAAATGGCTACACGCAACTAAAAAACTTTTTATTTCGCCATAAAAATGAAAGTGGGATCATCTATGTTAGTTCACGAAAAAAAGCTCAAGAGCTTAGTACCTTTTTAAACCAAAATGGTTACACCTCTTTAGCCTATCATGCTGGTTTACCTCAACATGTTCGTGAGCAAAACTTTACTATCTTTGTTAATGATAAAGTAAATATTATGGTAGCAACCATCGCTTTTGGAATGGGGATAGATAAGAGTGATATCCGTTTTGTTGTACATATGAGCTTACCAAAATCACTAGAAAATTATTATCAAGAGATTGGTCGTGCTGGGCGTGATGGAGAAGAGAGTGAAACACTTTTGCTTTTTAACACGCAAGATATTGTACAACACAAATATTTTTTGCATGAGATAGATGATACAGCATACAAAGAGCATCTTGAACAAAAACTTGATACGATCTACAAATATGCAACAAGTGAAATATGTTTTCACAAACAACTTGCACACTACTTTCAAGATACATTACACAGCTGTAAAGATCGTTGTGATAACTGTCTTAACAGTGATGCACAACGTAAAGATATCACAAAAGAAGCACAAATGATTCTAAGTGCAATATATAAAACAGATCAAAACTTTGGAAAAAACTACATTATCGATATTTTACGTGGATCACAAGAGCATAAACTCTTAAGTAATGGTGCTGATAAACTCTCTATGTATGGTATTGGAACATTTTTAAGTAAAAAAGAGTGGTTTATCATTGTAGAGCGACTCTTAGAGTTAGAGATTATAACCCTAGGAGAGTTCTTAACACTCAAACTTACCAATGATGCGATACAAGTACTTAAATCTCAACTGCGTGTTGATATTAAAGCTTCACGACTAAACACCAATACAAAAACAAAAAAAGTCAAACAAGAAGAGGCTTTTGAATATGATAAAGAGCTTTTTGAACAACTACGCCAAAAACGTGCTCAACTTGCTCAAGAGCTTGAAGTTCCTGCATATATTATCTTTAATGACAAAACGTTAAAACATCTGGCAAATGAGATGCCAACAACAAAAGAACAGATGCTAGAGATCAATGGTATAGGTGAGAAAAAATTTGCCCAATTTGGTATGGCATTTTTAGAAGTAATTGAAGCGTTTTAAAGTGATCCATCACGTAGTGGTTGCGTGTTAGGATTACAAGCGATTTTGTGCTCCATATCAACAGATTCATACGCTTGTAAAGGGTGCATTGAAGCAAGAGTAGCATTTCTAAAATGTTCACCTTTATTAAGATAGATATAAAATCCATTATAATAAAGTGCTAAACGAGTTTTTAGAGCTGTTGAATATGTTGTTAGTATTCCATCTTCTTTCATCGATTTTTTAATATCTGCAAAATACTCTTGAGTCCAAAGAACAGGATTGGAAGATGGAGAAAAAGCATCTTGATAGACAATATCAAAGCAATCTTGAAATGTTTTAATATATTCTCTTGCATCACCAATATAGAGTTCAATCTCTACACTCTCATCTTTATAATGCCCAAAACTTGAGAGTGTTTCAATAATAACACGCAAAGAGGAAAACTCTTGTGGATAATGAAAATGGATCAAAGAATCCACTAAAGCACTATCTAATTCAGGAGAATAGATATGAAGTTTTTTATGTGGTGCATGTTCTTTATAGTATAGCAATGTTGCAAGTGTATTAAATCCTAGACCATAACAAATATCCAAAATATAAATATCTTCTTTATCTTTTGTGTGATTATATCCAGGAATAATATGCTTGTACAATGACTCACTTAATGCACCATCTTTAGTAGAATGGTAGTGTTCATTATACTCTTTTGAGTATGCTGTACACGAACCATCCTCACTGCGTGTTATAATGTGTAGTGCATCATCAAAACCTACTCTTTTGAAAAGTTCCATACTACACTTAAACCACTTTGGTACAGATCAAGTCTATTTTCTGGCCATTTTGTATGTCCATCACTAGCAATATCTACACCATTTTTTTTCTCTCTTGTATAATTGAAAAAACATCCAAGTTCAACATTTTCAAAAACAGTATAACCAACATACGCAGATGCAACAACTTTATAACTATCTATAGAATCAAAACTAACCTTACTAAAACCAGTGTTTGTAGCTTCATTCCATATTGCATGTGCTAATACCAAATCACCTTTAAAACGAAATCCATCCTTAAGAGCAAATGGAGCACTCTCATATCCATATCCAAGTGCGGCATAAAGTGTCGCAACACGCTCTTCTATTAAGCCAAGTTTTGCACCTGTTGTAGAGTCTAATATAACATTACCATTTTCATCTCTAAAATCATAACGTTTAAAACTATTGAGCTTATACATTGCACCACCTAAAATTCTATGGTGTTGTGTTATTTTGTAATGAGCTAAAAACTGCATATTTGTAATGAGTGCATCAAACTGATTTTGTTGTGCTAAAGTCCCATCAAGATACCATTTTTCATCTATCTGATTTGGTAAGAGTGTCGATGAAATATCTATTGAAAAATCAAATGTTTTATTAATACGGATTAAACTTCCACTAATATAAACAGGGCTGTTTGCTTTAGCACTTGTTGTAACATGCTGACCACTACTTAACGTTATCTCTTCTTGGTAATCTGCGTGTTCGACACCAATGCTTATATAATTATATCCTCTATAATGTTCTTGCGTGTGATCCCCTTGTGCTAAAGCAACAAGAGAACACCCACATAAAAGAAGTAGTTTTTTCATCTTTAACCTTTACTGAGCTGCTATAGTTTTAATGAAACTATAGATTGTATTTTGTGTTGCTTGATAATATGTGTATGATGCACTGTAGTTTTGATTTGCCCATACATTCTCTTCAAACATACGTTGTAAAAGATCACGCTCATCTTGCGTTAGATTTTTCCAAAGATTTACAACTTCAACATTATCATATTTTATATCCATATCTTTAAAACCTATGCTATGGAAATCTCTTTGGTACGCTTTGTGATTTTGCATATCAACATAGAAGATACGACCATCACCATCATGTGTTTGACCATCATCAAAAATCACATAAGTTTTGCCATAGTATTGAGCTACTCTATATTTATAATGTTCTCCATATGTCTGTACAACATTATCTGGATCGTAATATCCTTGTTGATATGTGCCATTATCATCTAAAACATACACTGCTGTAAACTCTTGATCTCCATCATCATAAACGATTTCTATAGTTTTATTTGCATCATCAAAAGAACTAAAATTAATACTTCCTTGATGCTCAGTATTTTTTATAAAATTATCAAAATAGAGCTGTGTTGGTTCCCCAATAGTTTCATACTGTACTCTATAGACATGAACAGGTGTATTATGCACATATATCGTTTCTGTACTTACTAATGTCTCTTTAAATGGTTGCCACTCACCTGATACAAAAAGTACAGTATTATCAGGTGACCAACTAATATGTGTATCTGCACCTGTTGTTTCAGATCGTTCAAGTTCCCACTCTCCATTTGCATTTTGCTCATATTGCTCATATGTATACGTACCATTACTTCCTAGACGACCATATTCGTATTCTAAATTACTTCCCCAATACTCCAAATTATACATATCCTTATCTTCGATAATAGCTCTGTAACTTTGTGCAGGCACAACACTATTTTCACTGTTATTAAGCTGTGCTGAGAGCATTGGATCTTCTGTTACAGCTGTCGTGTTGATATCGATATCATCTGGTAATGTAACATCAATAAGTTGTGTTGTAGTGTTTTGTTCAACAATACTTTGTGCAAATGCAAGAGTATCACTATGAGTAATTGTTTTATTGTTATCTACAACATCTTGAATAGCCGCTGATACTTCGATCAATTCAGATGGATAAGTAGCTTCTACTTTTACTTTTGCTTCTTGAAGTTTTTGAGGATCATTGAGTGCTTGAGGATCTGTTTTTTCAATCAAAACTGCTTTTGCTGTTGTTACATTTGAAACAATTAATGCTACCTCATTTGCACTTGAGAGTTTTTGTGCGATAAGACCATCTTTGATCTCTTGTGTTGTTATGTATGATACAAGTTTTGTTTTTTGTAATACAGCTTCAAGTTTTAAAACTTTTGGCTCTTGAAGTATATCGTCATCAACTTCAAGTGCATATCTACCAAGCGTATCACTTGTTGTCGATACCAAAGGAGTATCTCCATCATAGAGTGTAACTGTAGCATTGGCAATCACTCTATCGTAAATAAATCCAGCTAATTTAATTTTTCCTGTTGACACACTATTTTGCTGAGCAATATTGACTAGTGACGCTGTAGGATCTGTTGTATCAAGTGCAGTAGTGTCTGATATAAAACCACCAAATGCAATACCATACTTCTGCACATATTCATCTTGGTGTGTTTTCATATAATCATGAGCTTCAGAAATAGCATCTAATCCATTTTTTGAGCTCGTTGCAATCTTTGCACATAAATCATCTAAAAATGTATCATATTTTACAATCCCTGCATCTCTTGCTGAGATCAAAAGTACATTGACAGCTTGCTGAAGTTGTGTATTTTGGGCACTAAAGAGATCCTCTTTTGAAATTCCGAGTGCATTTGCCAGTGCTGTAAGATCAGTATCAGAGCCTGAAGCAAGCGTTGTAAGAGGAGAAACAGTAAAACCATTTGAAAGATTAGTTTGTGCAACACGCAACTTTAATGGTGCTGTTTGTGCTGTTTCATTTACATCAGCACTACCATTTCCATTAAGATCGATCACACCACCTAACGCTTCGATAGATGTTGGCTTCATCAAACATCCCGTTAGAGTATAACTTCCATTTCCATTATCTTTATACCCTGTACACTCAGGAGCATTTACTCGTGCTCCAATAATAGGTTCATCGATAATATTTACATTATACTCATTTGAAGCAGTTGTTGTTGGTGCTGTTGATACACTAGGTGTATCACCATCAGAAGAACCACCACAACCACTAAGAAGTAAACCAGCTCCCAAACAAATAGTAGATAAGAGTTGCTTTCTCATAAAATCTCCCTTTTTTCTTAAATACAATTAGTGTACTTTAGGAGAAATAAATTTTTTATTAAAAGAGTACAAAAGGGAGATAAAAACTCACTAATTTAACTAAGTGTTCCTTTTTGCTATAGCCCATTACCCCACATATGCATCTTTTTAGCTGTTAAAACATCATACCCCTTAAGTATATCCATCGCATTGGGAGCTCGAAATTCAAACTTCTCTAAAAGTGCTTTTGTCGCTTCTATATCAAGAGAACCTTTTGGCTCTACAATCACAACTTCAGCTGTATTTGCCAATGTTGTGTAGGCTATTCGCAAAAGAAGTTCTATGTTTGCGTGTTTGGTAAAAATATCTTTAAAAACTACAATATCGTTGTCTCTTGGTAAGGCACGAAACACTTTATCTAAACCATCAATAACTTCTACTTTTGCTGTTGCCAAAACGGGATCTTTTGTGTGTTCTTCTTGCGTGTTATACATTGCAATACGAAACTCTCCATCTACTTTCTGCATCATCGATGCCATTGCTGTTGTTACTTCATCTATGGTGGTTGTCACCTGCATATAGTGGCTTCCTGGTAGTGGATGAAAAAGTTCTAAAAACTGTTGAAGTTCCATGTAGCTCCTAATATGCCAAATCGTGAAGCTCACGAAATAAAAATGCTTCTACAATCTCATCAATACTCTTTTGCGTGTGTGCAACAAGTACCATCATAGACATATTGATAAAATCCATTACAGGCTCTGCATCACTACACACAATAATAGCTTCTGGCCATTGTTCAAATCTATCATAATTATCTGCGTGTAGCACCTCTACAAGTTCACCCTCTTCTATGCGAAGCTGTGCCCATGTTTTTGCTTCTAAAACTTTTGTTATTTTTGCTTCTTGCACATCTGTGCTATCCATTGGTAGAGCTACTAACATGATTGTGCTATCTCTTTGAGTTTTTTCTTTGAAAGTTTAAGCTTTTTATTGTTCATGACCCCTATTTTATGAGCAAGAACATCTAAAGCTATCTTTTTTGCATTTTTTAGGGAGTGCATTTTATAACTTCCACACTGATAAATATTAAGCTCAGGAATATCTCTTTTATGCTTAACATTAAGGACATCTTGCATAGATTTTTTCCATGCACGTGCAACTTTTTTCTCGCTTGGTGTTCCTAGTAGTGACATATAAAATCCAGTACGACACCCCATCGGAGAGATATCGATAATTTCAACCTCTTTAGAGTTTAAATGATCTCTCATAAATCCTGCAAAAAGATGTTCGAGTGTATGTAACCCTTTACCATCCATCTTGGCAACATTTGGCTTATAAAAACGAAGATCAAATACAATAATTATATCTCCTGATGGTGTTTTCATCGTTTTTGCTTTACGAACTGCCGGTGCTGGCATTTTTGTATGATCAACTGTAAAAGAGTCTAGTAGTGGCATAGATAATTCCTTCTGTTAAATTAGAAGTATTGTAGCAAAAAAATTTGATGGTAAATTGAAGAAAAAAATAGAAGAATAAAAATTTAAAAAAAGAGACTCATAATAGAGTCTAACACGCAGATAATTGCATCTGCGTGTTACGATAGAAACAAGAAGTTTTAAACGCTTGCTTCTTCTCTTCTTTGTAGATACTCCCAGTTTGCATCTACTCGCTCTTGCCACTCTTTGATAAGGTATTTGTACTCATCTTTAAAAAGGTGTTTAAAACGCCCTTGAGCTGCTAAATATTCCTCTACAGGAACTACATTTTTAGGTCTGTATGTGATATTGTATTTTCTACCATCAATCACTTCATATAGTGGGAAAACCAAAGAATCAGTTGCAAGATCTGCTAACATCATAGTATCTTTAGGATCAAATTTCCACTCAGTTGTACAAGGTGAAACTGCATTAATAAATACTGCACCCTCAGTTGCAAAACCTTTTTGGATCTTTTTAACCATATCTTTCCATTTATTTGGTGCAACTTGTGCAGCATATGGAATATGGTGTGCAGCCATAATACCCATCATATCTTTTTTATTTTGTTTTTCACCATAAGAAACAGAACCAGCTGGTGAAGTTGTAGCACTTGCACCAATTGGTGTAGAAGATGAACGCTGACCACCAGTGTTTGCATATACTTCATTATCAAGTACAACATACATCATATCATGGTTTCTTTCCATACATCCAGAGATCCACTGAAAACCGATATCATATGATGAACCATCACCACCAAAAGCAACAAACTTCGGTGTACGATCTGGTTGTTTTAAGCGACCTTTCGTTTTTAGTGCTTTGTACATCGCCTCTGCACCTGCAATTGCAGTTGAAGAGTTCTCAAATCCGATATGGATCCAAGAAGCATCCCATGAAGTGTATGGATATACTGCCGTACAAACTTCCAAACAACCTGTTGAAGCTGCAAGAACCAAATCATCGTTTGTAGCATTTAAGATCTCACGAACGATAATTGAGTGAGCACAACCAGGACAAAGAAGGTTTGCACCTTCAAATCTATCAGCCGATGTTGAAAACTCTTTTAAGTTTTTAATTTTTTTCATTTCACTCATACTCATATCCTATAAATAAGCTAGTTTCGGTCCACGTACACCGATGAACTGTTGTTGTTTTGTAAGTAGTTTACCTGCATCAGCATTTGCCTGAAGCTCAGTATAAAGATCTACTAAATGTTTCTTTGTTAAGTCACGACCACCAAGACCATAAATATATCCAGAAAGGATCATTTTTGAATCTGTATTGAAGAGTGAACCTGCGATCTCATTAAAAAGAGCACCTGGAGCACCACCTGGAGCACTACGATCTAGTGCTGCAACTGCTTTAACATCTTTAAGTACATCTGCAATTTGAGCAAATGGGAATGGTCTAAACACACGGATACCAACAACACCTGCTTTGATCCCTTTTTGTTCTCTCATCTCACGTGCTACTTCTCTTGCAGTCTCTACTGAACTACCCATACATACAACAGCAACATCTGCATCATCCATATCGTAACACTCAACTTGATTGTACTTTCTACCAGTTAGTTTTTCAAATTCAGCAAAAACTTCATCAATCTTACCAGGAACTATAGTCATCATATCATTATGTTGACGTGCTTTATGTTCAAAGTGCCAATCCTCTTCAGTTTGAACACCATGAGTTACTGGATTATCAAGATCTAACATATCGTTCATAGGTTTGTACTCACCTACAAAATTATACGCATCATCGTCACTAATAGTATGTACACCCTGAGCAGTATGAGAAGTTAAGAAACCATCTTGGTTTACAATAGCAGGAATACGCACATCATGATCTTCAGAAACTTTAAATGCTATAAAGTTTAAATCATATGCTTCTTGTGGATTATATGCATCAAACTGAATCCATCCACTATCACGCACCATATACATATCAGAGTGGTCACCATTAACGTTAAGTGGAGCAGCAAGTGCACGGTTTACAATATTTAAAACGATAGGTAAACGCATCCCTGAAGCTTGGTAAAGTGTTTCAGCCATAAGTGCAAGACCTTGAGACGAAGTTGCAGTAGCAACACGACCACCAGCTGCAGCAGCACCGATACACCCAGACATAGCTGCGTGTTCAGACTCAACCATAACAAACTCACCCTCAACATAGTTATCCGACTTAAATTTCGCATAACCCTCAACGATAGGAGTTGATGGTGTAATAGGATATGCAGAAACTACATCAACCTGACACTGTCTTAGTGCTTGAGCAGCTGCATGATTCCCATCCCAAACCTCAATATCTCTTAATTCCATTTTATCAAATGCCATCTACTCTTCCTCCTCATCTTTAGTCGGCCAAGAAGCTATAACGCTCTCTTCATCTGCTTGTTCAGGGAACATTAAAAGTGATTTTGGATTTGTAGGACATACCTCAACACAAATACCACACCCTTTACAGTGATCCATATCAACACCAATCATTTTTTTATCTCTTGAGATGATAGAAACATCTGGACAATATACCCAACAGAACTGACAATCAATACAATAATCTTTATTGTATACAGGCTTTTCAATTCTCCAGTCTGCTACACTTGCAGTAAAAGAGTTGTTTTGAGAATAGTTACGATCCTCTTGTAATGTTCCAGCTATATTTTCAATTGCACCATCAAAACTACGAAGCATAGCTCCAATTTCAAATTCGTCCCAACCAGTATTTGCCATCATCAGCTCCTTATTTCACTTCATCATATGCACGCTGAATAGCGATCATATTTGCATCGATAATTTTTTGAGGGAGTTTTTTCAAAATTCTTTGCATACTCTCTTTAAAAAACTCAATATCATACATACCAGAGATCTTCATAAATGCACCAAGCATTGGTGTATTTGGTATAGGACGACCAATAGTTTCTTGTGCGATTTTAATACAATCTACAGTATATACCTCTTTACCTTTTAACTTTGGTTGCGCTTCAATAAGCTCTTCTGTACTAAGGTGTGTAGTGATAATATACTTTGTTGTATCTTTACCATTTACTGTTACATCAGATGTGTAAACGAGTGCTGGGTCAATCACAAACACATAGTCTGGCTCCATATATTTTTCATGATTCATAATCACTTCATCATCAACACGGTTATATGCTGTCATCGCAGCTCCACGTTTCGCTGAACCATAGAATGCAAACGCTTGCACATGTTTACCAGTTGTAGAAATAACGTCAGCCAAACCTTTAGCACCTGTTACGGCACCTTGACCTGCACGACTATGCCATCTGATTTCTAGCATAAGTTCTCCTTCATTGTTTAAGAAATATATTCTTCAAAAATCTATTTACCTGTATTTTAGGCAACCGGCACTTAAATATAGCTTGATATTCAAAGATTCATTGTCAAGCATCCTAAGAGTGTGCTAATTTTTCACTTTTTAGATACTGCACTGCTTCTGTGGCATCTTTTAGTACTATATTTGTATAATTTTGTAACACCTCTTGAGATTCATATCCACTTAAAACAGCTATACTTCCCACTCCAGCAGACGAAGCGCATAAAAGATCCATATGTGTATCACCTATCATCCATACATCCTTTGGATTAGGTTCACCTAGTTTATGCAATGCTTGAACTATTGGTTCTTTATGTGGCTTAGGTTTTATAACATCTTCACGACCAATTAAAACATCAAAATAGTGCATAAGACCAAAATGTTCCATCAGTATCTTTGAGTATCGCCCCGTTTTGGTAGTAACAATCCCTAACGTAGCAAACTCTTTTGCTTCTAAAACAGCATCATAAGCACCATCTAGTAGTTTTGTCTTTTGTGTTGAGATTTCCCGATAGTGTTGCTTGTATATTTGAACAATCTGCTCTACTTGATCCTTTTGAACTCCAAGACGAGCATACATTACATCAAGAGGATGCCCAATAAGAGCTGTAATCTCCTTATCACTTGGATGTTCCAAACCAAAATAATCAAAAGAGTGATGAAAGCTCTCTAATATCGCTTCTGTTGAATCTATAAGCGTACCATCTAAATCAAATAAAATTACCACAATATTCCTTTTTATAATTCTTCTTCAATATATTCTTGCAGTGAAGGATCTAAAGAGATACCAAATTTTTGAAGTACTGATTGAAAAAACAAAAGATTTGGTCGTCCTTTTTGCCAATAAAATCCTCCCACAGCATCTTGGTAATAATGTTTTAACAAAGAATGGCTCAAAATAAATTTTGGATGTTTTGTTTTTATATCTTTTTGTGATGCTACAAAAACGATATCTGCATCTTGTAGTGAATCAACTACTACTATCCCCTCTTTATTATGAAACATATGGCGATACTTTTTGGTATCTGCCCAAATATGAACTACTTTTTTTGTAGGATAAAGTCCATGGATAACTTTCATATATATTTTTGTTTCTGCACTTAAATGGGAAGCATACAGTGATGCTGTCATAACACATGTCATACAAAGGATCAGTATTTTGCGTATCAAAACTTCACCTCCGTACTTAACCAAAATCGCTGTTGTGTAACAGGAAGTGGCGTATCAAAATGGTTATAAATCCCTTTATAACCACTATTAAAAACATTATCTGCTCGTAAGCCAACTGAGATATCATCACTATAATGATATGTTACAGCTGTCGTATAATCATAACTTTGTCCAAGAGCTATACCGTAGTAGTTATAGCCACTTTTATAAGTCAGTTCATTATAAAAATCAAATTTTTTATATGTATTAAATAAACGAATCAGCACCATATGATGAGGATTTACATACAGCCCATCATATGTTTGTGCATAATCATAATCTATATATAGTTTATTGTGTTTGTTAAAATGGTATTTATACGAAAGCTGAGAAACTGTATATTTAAAACCCTTATCTAAATTGAAATATCCCTGTATGGGATCATACAAAATTACATTGTTATATTTCATATATAACAAACCAAACTCTATACTATAACGCTCTTTAGCATAACGAACAGAGCCCAAATAGTAATCTTCTTGTGAGTAATCAAGTGTACTATTTGCTTTACGTGGTGATTGTAATTCAGGTGCCAATTCTAAGAAAGTTGCAGGTATATAGGTGTGTGCAACATACCCTTTTAACTCAAAATCTCCAAATTTTTTAATAGCTCCAACACGCCCTATAAATTCGTTTTGTTGCTTAATTCCATGTTCATATCGATAGAAATCTTCTTTTAAAGAGAGTAAAAAGCGTGTCGTGTTATCAAAAAGATACTCCTCTTCAAGATAGAGAGAAAAAAGATTGAGACTATTTGATATATCATTTATGTTTCGTTCATAAGGTCGCAAACTCAAAGGGTTATACGAAATATTTGAACCTAAGTACGCGTGATCTTTAAATGTTTTATGCTTAATAAAAGCACCCAAAAGTACCTTATGTTTTTTTGTATGAATCTTTTTATGCACTATCGCAGATGTAATAGTGTCCCGTAAATATACATTGTAATTTTGAACTATCCACATCCCAGCAGGGATAGTATATCCCATCAATGATGCACCTGGAGAGTTTGGATCGCTCACAGTGATATAATTTGGATCATAAAATAGTGCATCTTGTATGATAGAATCATATGATAGTTGTATACTATAGCCATTAACAAACTCTTTTTTCAAATGTGCATACGTATGAGAAGAATCTATTCCTCCTCCAACCGGAGTACTAAAATATCCAGCACCGGTCAAAGGATCATTTTTTTTATCATATCTACCTAAATCAAGCTTCCACCCTTTATACAAAAGATTTGCAAAAAGGTTATAACTATGCTTATCACTAGATATCTCATACCCCTGATTCCGAAAATAGGTAGTGAAGCTATCTTCATTGTAAAAATCTTTTCCTCCATAAACAAAGTATCGAAGCCCATTATCAAGCTCCCGTCCTGTATAAAAACTCAGATCATAGCCACCATTATCTGAAGCCATTAAACGAACACTAGAACCCTCTTCTCTTTGTGCTTGTTTTGTATAAACACGAACAACAACTGCCGAAACTTCATTTCCAAACTCAATCGAAGATGTTGCCTTATATACTTCTATATGATCTATATATTCAATAGGAACATCTGACCAAATAGCAAAACCACTACCAAATGATGCTGATGTCATGTCATGATCATTAATATACAAACGTATAGCACTATCTGGAAGAGAACGGCTTCCCAAAGATGCTAGTGCATTTAATCCTATCTCATTTTTTGCCAAAATCATACCAGGAATAGCTTTTAGTACATCAAGAAGGTTATGTGCTTGCATCTTTTCAAGATCACAGCGAGTATAGAGTTCTAAAAGTCCAGCAGAGTCTCTTTTTGTTTCATTAGAAAGTTGTGTTTCATCAATATATGCACTTAGAAGATCTTGCATAGAAGTTTGTTCAGCAAAGAGTTTTGGAGATAGAGATATGAATATACCCAAGATGATTACTATAGCATAACGCACCAAAAACTCCTTGTTATCATTAAAAGAATTATAGCTCTTTTTTTCTTATGTCTACTTTTCCCAATCAATGTAGTTATGCCATATACCACTAACTGCTGGAGAGATATTATGTATATCTTTACTATATGCTGTAATAGCATTTGGTATATACAAAAACAGATATGGTATATCTGCTACTATCAGAGCAAACATCTTTTGATACACTTGTGATCGCTGTTGTGGATCAACTAATGTTTGAGAATATTCAATCAAACGATCTACTTGATCATTATGATATCCAATAAAATTGAAGCCACCTGGCTTATCATTACTAGAGTGCCATATACTGTAAGGATCAGGTAAAACTGAAAGTCCCCATCCCAAAAGTACTGCATCAAACTTTCTTGGGAATACAACCATATTTAAAAATGCTTGCCATTCCATAACACGCAAATGGACATCAACACCTATTTTTTTTAATTGGTATTGTATAATTTGCGCTGCATACGGACGAATAGAACTTGCATTAGAAGTCACAATCTCAAAAGACAAAGGATGTTCAGATGTATATCCTGCTTTTTTTAGTAATGCTTTTGCCTTTGCAATGTTATACTCTGGTACGGCAACGCTACTGTTAAATGCACTACTTGATGGTAAAAATGGACCTCGACATACTTGTGCATGACCAAAAAAAAGGATTTTTGCCAACTCTTTTCGATCGATAGCTAATGAGAGTGCTTGACGAACATTTTTATCTTGAAAGATCTTTTTTCTTAGGTTAAAACCTAAATAAGTATATGAGTTACTTCTTTTTTCAAAAATATTATAGTGTGAAAAAAAATCTGGTTTTAACTCCCTTTCATATGCCATTGGTTCTATTGAACCAATATCAAGTTGATGAGATTTCAACATTAAAAAACGGGTTGTTGGATCTGCTACAATATGAAAAAAAATCGTTTGAATTTTTGGTTTATGTTCAAAATAACGATCAAAAGATACCAATGTAATCCCTTTTGAAAGTTCTAATGATTTCAACTTATATGCTCCTGTTCCAATAGGATGTGTATTAAAAGATGAACTCATTATATTTGTTTCATGTTCTAAGATATGCTTAGGAACAATCCCCATCATCCAAATCTCAAGAGCTTTAAAATAGGGTTTAGTATAGTGCACCTCGATAGTGTATCGATCTTTTATCAAGACCTCTTTTACAAAACGAAAATCACCAGTATATGCAGATACTATCTTTTTTTTATGAAGCAGATCATAGGTAAACTTTACATCTTGTGCATCAAATTTCTCTCCATCATGCCAATAAACATTTTTTTTGAGTTTAAAGACTAAGGTTGTTGAATCTTTGAAATGATAACTTTGTGCTAAATCGGGAATAACATTCTTATTATCTTTATCATATTTAACAAGTCCGTTAAATATAAAACCGGTAATCTCTGATGATGCTGAATCAGTTGCAAGCAAAGGGTTCAGACGTGCTGGATTTGATGCTATTGCCAAATGGAGTGTTTGTGCTTGAAGCACACTTGAGAAAAATAAGCTTAATAGTAAAAGTAAAAATTTCATAAATGAATTATAGTGGAAAAAAGATCAAAAGTAAAAAATGCAAATGGAGAGAAGCTCCCCATTTGTAAGTAAAGAAAGTTGCGTGTTCTGAAGAAACTCTAGCGTTTTGAGAACTGGCGAGAACGACGAGCTTTTCTTTTACCTGGTTTCTTACGTTCAACAACACGTGAATCACGAGTCATCATACCTTCAGCTTTTAATGCTGATTTTAACTCTGGGTTAAACGCTACTAAAGCACGGCTGATACCATGACGAAGTGCATCAGCTTGACCACCGAAACCACCACCGATAACTGTTGCAGTAATATCTACTGAAGTATCTTGTTTAGTTAATGTTAAAGGTTGTTTAACACGAAGTTTTTTTGCTTCAAGACCACCTAAAAATGCGTCTAATGAAAGACCATTTACAGTGATTTTACCACTACCTGGAGTTAACCATACTTTTGCGATAGACGACTTACGACGACCTGTTGCATAGATTTTATTTGCCATGATTATCCTTACTTAGCTATTTGTGCAGTGTGTGGATGCTCAGCACCTGCATATACTTTTAATTTTTTAAGCATTTTAGCACCTAACTTAGTCTTAGGAAGCATACCACGAGTTGCTAATTTGTATAGTTTCTCAGGGTTTTTCTCTAAAAGCTCAGTCATTTTTACACTTTTTGTGCTACCGAAGTAACCAGAGTGTGAAAAGTACTCTTTGTTAGCGATCTTACCAAGACCATTAAAAGTTGCTTTAGAAGCATTAATGATAACTACATAGTCACCACAGTCAATGTTAGGTGTAAAACATGGTTTATTTTTACCACGAAGAATAGTTGCTACTTCAGTGATAAGACGACCAAAAGTTTTACCTTCAGCATCAATCAAAACCCATTTTTGATCGATTTGTTCAGGAGTTGCAATTTTAGTAAATTTCATTCAAGAACCCTTCAGTATTGTATTTGTTGTGTGGAAGTATAGCTGTAGAAACTTATATTTTACTGAATTTAAGCATTTTTTAATTAAAATGTCCTTAAATTAAGCTTTTTATAAAAAAAACAACCAAGGTTTTGAAAATTATGTAGTTTTTTATTTGATATTATAGTGGTATAATTTGAATAAATACTAAAAAGGGGATTGTGTGCGTATATCTATTGTACTAATACTTTGGAGTGTGATATACACATCACATGTTTTTGCAGATATAACACAAACTCCAAAACGTGCACTTTTATATAACAGTTCTCTTATTTATAATAAAATGCCTCAAAAGGCAACTACACTTCAAGAATTTTTCTCTTTATCTGAAGTATATGGTCGTATCAGATCTAATAATATCTATTTTGGATACGATCATGAAGACCCCAAGCATCAAAGTAACTATGCTCTTTCCATAGGTACAAGTTTTATCTACAAAACTGCATCACTTTATAATATAGATGCGACACTTGGTATATATGCTTCACAAGCATTTTTTGATCCCGATTTTTTTGGTGGCAATATTGCACTGATGAAATCTCCAAAAGATACATTTAGTAGATATGATTACATCCAGACTGGTTCTAAAACACTTATGAGCTTCGCTCAGGCAAATCTGCGTTATACTTTCCCATTGGGTTCTATTACCATTGGTCGTCAACTTGTTGATACCTTTTACACCAAAAGTAGTGACAGTAAAATGGTACCAAACAGTTTTGAGGGGATAAGTTCAATACTCAATACACCAAAAAATACAACACTCTTTTTTGCATATTTAACACAACAAAAACTCAAAAATCAGGAAAATTTTCATGCCCCTTTTATGTATGATGATTCAGATATAGCAAACTACTCTTTTTGGAATGGAAATGATGATACTGCAATGCATAAAGGGATAAGTTATACAAATCTTGTCGCCAACGGGAAAAAAACCGATGCTCCTTTACTTGTTGCACAACTTCAAACACACGCAACACGAAAATTCCAGTTGCGTGCTGCAAGTTATCTTATTCCATCACTTTTAGGGCAGATTATGGGTGAAGCAAATTATCACTTTGCACTTACTCCTACGACACAAGTTATTCCAGGAATCCGTCTTGTACATCAGTTTGACAAAGGTGCTGGTATTGTTGGAGGGGCATCACTAAAAGGGGATGTTTCTGTAAACAATCCTGCTGGATATACCCATCCAGATTCACTTGATGGTGGCATGATAGCACTGCGTGTTCTTATTAAAACAGATCAGTATAAACTCAATCTAGCATATACAAATATCTTAGATAAAGCAGATCTTGTAACTCCATGGAGAGGATTTGTAACAGCAGGATATACCCGTTCTATGGGAGTATACAACTGGAGAGCGAACACTCGTTCATATAGAATAGAATTTATAAAAGATACAAATAAAAACGGAATATATGTTGATCCATTTATCCAAACCTCTATTTTATATATCAACACTGATGAAAATAAAAATATTTTTGAAGATAGTATAGTGTACTACTTTGGCATAGTCCAAAACTTCCCTTCATTTCCACAAATGCAATATCGTATCCGTCTTGGGTACAGAGATTTCATAGGTAAGGCAAATTTTGTAAGTAACTATGCAGATACCCGTTTTGAACTCAATTATCTTTTTTAGGAGCATATAATGAAACTAGTACTCTTTGTACTTCTTCTAACTACAATCGTACAAGCAGGATCATTGCGTATTGCTGCTGCTGCCAATCTTAGCTCAGTTATAATACCTCTACAAAAAGCTTTTTCAAAACATCATCCTGAGATACCTCTGCGTGTTGTTTTAGGTGGTAGTGGAAAGCTTACAGCACAAATACAACATCATGCACCTTTTGATCTGTTTTTATCTGCTGATATGAGTTATCCTACCTATCTTGCAAATCACAATATGACATATACACAACCACAGGTCTATACCAAAGGTTCTTTAGCTGTACTAATCTTAAAAAAGAAAAATACTCATAAACCTCTTAATGAATTGCTTCTCTTACCATCGATTAACCATATCGCAATGGCAAATCCAAAAACAGCACCATACGGAAAAGCAACACGCCAACTTCTACAAAATCTACATCTATTTACAACACTAAAACCAAAGATCATTTATGGAGAATCTATTGCACAAACACTTAACTATACTTTACGTGGTAGTGATATCGGTTTTGTTGCACACTCTGCACTATACAATAAAAAAATTGCCCCTTTACTTACTAATTTTGATACAATTATTCCATCAAAGGATCTATATAAGCCTATCAAACAAGGGGTTGTCATTTTACAAGCAACCAACCATCTTAAAGAGGCACAGCTCTTTTACAACTTTTTGTTTTCTGATGAAGCACAAAAAATATTTCAATCATACGGATATACTAAACCATGAATTTTGAACCATTTATCCTCTCATTTAAATTAGCAGCTCTCACCTCAGCTATTTTATTTGTTATCAGTCTCCCTTTGGCATGGTACCTTGCTCGTACTCAAACACGATTAAAACCTTTTTTAGAAGCGCTCACAGCCTTACCCATTGTTTTACCACCATCTGTACTTGGATTTTATCTTTTATGGACTTTTTCTACCACATCACCTATAGGATCATTTTTGCACGATAGATTTGATATAGATCTACTCTTTAGCTTTAGTGGACTTGTTGTTGCAAGTTGTATATACTCTTTGCCGTTTATGATTCAACCATTACAAAACGGTTTTGAATCACTTAATCCTCATATGTTAGAAGCGAGCTATCTTGCTGGAAAAACTACGCTACAAACCATCATACATGTTGCTTTACCAAATATGAAACCAGCACTTATTACTGCCATTATTATTACATTTGCACATACTGTTGGTGAGTTTGGTGTAGTTTTAATGGTTGGAGGCAATATTGAGGGGGAAACAAAAGTAGCATCAGTAGCAATTTATGAGATGGTAGAGATTATGGATTATAGCAATGCACATATCTACAGTGGAGTTATGGTTGCCTTATCTTTTGTTATACTTCTTAGTGTCTACAGTTTTAATGCACATCAAAAACAAAAGGTTTTAATGTGATACACATCGACATTACAAAAGCGATCACTACAGCAACTGGTACAAAAGAGCTTTGTATAAATACCAAAATACAACAACATGAGTTTATAGCCCTTACAGGTGAAAGTGGCAGTGGCAAAACAACATTATTGCGCATTTTAGCAGGACTAGAAGATGCTCATGGTTCTATCGTTGTTAATGGCAGTGCTTGGATGCACAACGGTGTGCAACAAGTTCCATTACATAAACGTAATATAGGTTTTGTTTTTCAAGATTATGCACTTTTTGATAATATGACAATCGAACAAAACCTACTTTTTGTTGCTAACGATACACAACTTTGTCAACACCTTTTAGAGATTACACAACTATGGAAGATACGAAAACGCTATTCTAAACAGCTTAGTGGTGGACAAAAACAGCGTGTTGCTCTTGCTCGTGCACTGATGCAAAAACCACAACTACTCTTATTAGATGAGCCTCTTTCTGCACTCGATAAAAAAATGCGCATACACCTACAACAAGAGCTTAAAAAACTTCATAAAGAGTTACAACTCACTACAGTTATGGTTACACATGATATGAGTGACGTGTACCATCTTGCATCTCGTGTATTTCATATAGAAAATGGGTACATAACACCTCACTATGCAAAAAAAATGCAACAAAAGCTTTTTGGAGAGATTATACAAATAATAGAAAAAAATGGGGAAAATATCGCCATTGTGAATTTTGCACATCAACTCATTGAAGTACTACTCAACAATGAAGATCATAAAGATCTTCAAATTGGCGACACCATCGCTTTAAGTTTAGGAGAACCTACTTCTGTACAATAATTGTTTGTGTAGGGAATGCGAAATCGAGTTTATGTTTATTAAATTGTTCAAGAATTTGCATATTAACAGCATCTTGCACCTGTACAATAGGGCTTCCTTTTTTGATCCAGTAGATCACAAGAATATTTAAAGAGAAATCACCAAAAGAATCAAATGCTACAACACCATTTTCTGTACTCTCATTCTCTTCAATGATCTTAAGAAGTAGCTCTTTTGCTAGTTGCATATTTTCAGGAGTTGTATCGTATGTCAAACCAAGATGAAATTTGATCTTTCTCCCTTTCTCTTTTGAAACATTAAGTACGGCGTTATCTGTAACCTTTGAGTTTGGCATTGTAACAACACGCCCATCGAGTGTTTCAAGTTTTGTACTACGTAAACCGATCTCACGAACATACCCTTCATATCCGTTTAGGATAATTCTATCGTGCATATTAAATGGTTTATCACTAAAGATTACAAATCCACCAAAGAGGTTAGAAACTGCATCTTTTGCAGCAAGAGCAAATACCAAACCACCAATACCAAGACCAGTGATCATTGTAGTTACATTATACCCAGCATTGTCAATACCGATAATAATTGTAATAGCCCAAATAGAGATATTTAAAAGGCGTTTAACGATAGGGAGTAAAATATCATCAAGATCAGTTTCACTCTCAACAACTTTTGGTGCTATATATTTTTCAACTATCGCATCTAAAAGGCGTGTTGCAAACCATGCAATATTAAAAATTACTAAAAAGTAAAAAACACTGTCTACAAACTTTTCAACACCAGGACTAAGTGTTAAAATATCAACTGCAAACCATAATCCAAGAAGTGTAATAGCCAAAGAGAGTGGCTCTTCAATCATATCAATAATGATAAAATCAAGATCATTACTTGTTTTTTTCGTATACACCTTAAGTGTCTTTTGGATCGCCCAGTAGATCAACTTTCCAACAACTATAGCTCCAGTAGCGATAACAAATGCAATAATCCATGTTTGCAATGTATTATCTAAATAGACTGTATCTAACATCCTCTAACCTTATATTTTTTATTTGTTATTAGTATAACAAATTTTTGTTTTTAAACTGCTTTTAGTTCTATACGATCTTCTAAAATATAACATAAATACCCCTGTACTTTTGCATCTGTAATTTCATGCAATGCTTGCATATATGCTCGAACCTGTTTTGTATGTTCCTCATGATATGCTAAAGAACTCTTATAATCAATAACACAATAATGCTCTTTATCGTATTGTATTAAGAGATCAAGATAACGAAGGTTATTTTTGTATTTTAATGGTTGTTCTTTTGTAAATGTCGCATCTTCAAGCAGTGATAAAAATTCTTGATTGTTTACTAGATTCTCAACTCTTGTACGTATATCTGCTATCTCATTGTCATCTAAAATAAAACCGTATTTATTAAGCATCATCATATACGCATCATCTATTGCACCGATACTAAATGTTTCAAGCATCTCTAGCATATAGTGTAAAGCTAAGCCAAAGTGTATCGCTTTTAAATCCTCTTCAGATTTATTTGTTTCATGCTCAAGGATTTGTGTTTGTGTGCCGTAATATAGTTCTTTATAAATAAAAGGTTCTGGTTGTTTTTGTTGTTGTTTAGGATACTTCTTTATAACTAAGTCACCATACATTTTATCTTCTAAATCCAAAGGTTCAAATGATGATTGTGCTGTTTTTTGAATAATGAACAGATGTTCTTTTGCTCGTGTACACGCAACATAAAGTGCATTGAGTGTATCTTCATAAAGAAGTTGTTTCTCTTTTGCCAATGCTTTTGCATATGCTGTATCTATCTCTTGACGTTGTGCTGTTCGTAAATAGATATTTTTAAGTTCAATACCTTCATACTCATAAATAATACTCTCTTTTGAAGCTGGTTTTTTCTTAAGTCTATCTACTAATATAACATGCTTATACTCCAGCCCTTTTGATTTATGCACTGTCAATACACGTACTCCATGAAGCTCTTGCATCGCAGCTGTTGCATCCAAACGCTCATAATCAAATAAAAACTGCTCTATATCTTGATATTTTTGTATAACATCTAAAAAACGAATAAGATGCAAAGAACCATTAAAAAGATTATACTTACTAATGCACTCCTTGACTACACGCAACAGTGACTTGTTATGTGGTTCAAAATATTCAATAGACTCTTTACGTGCACCACTTAATGCACAAAAATTTTGTTTATATATCTCTTCTTGAAAATAGAGATATTTCATATATTCTATAACTGCACGTACCTCTTTTTGATGGATCAATAACGATGTTGTCTCTGTAACTACCTCTATGCCATATCTGTCAAAAAAATCTTTAATCGCTTCTCCATCACTGTTTGTTGCACATAAAATAGCAATATCATTAGGATTTGCACCATGTTCGATAAGGTATTGAGTTTGAGCAAGGGCTTCTTCTAAGATCTCATCATTTGTTATTACTGCAACATAACCACCATCTGCACCATCATGCACTTTTTGAGGAGTATACCCTTGAATCTTGTCAATAAAAAGATTATTCACAAAAGAAACAACCTCTTTTTTAGAGCGATAATTGGTTGTTAATTGCAATATTTGTGTATTATTTTGACGTGCCACCTCTGCAAAAAGGGCACTTACACCTCCACGAAAACGGTATATTGATTGTTTAACATCGCCAACAAAAAAGAAACTTCCATTATGACATATACCTTCCCCTGAAGTGATCTCATTAATAAGTGGTTGTAAAATTTTATATTGGATAATACTTGTATCTTGAAACTCATCAAGAAGCATATGTTCAAGTGTTGCATCAAGCCGGAAATATAAAAATTCACTATCATCTAAACGGTGTAATATCGTATATACAAGCTGAGTCACATCACTAAAACCGAGTTCGCTATCCTCTTTATAGAGTGCTTCTTTTGCTTTTTTATAAAGTTGAATTAATCGAAATAATCGATGAAAAAAATTAGCTTCTTTAGCCTGATAATAAGCTTTTATCGCCTCTTGGATAACACGCAATGCATCATCCATCTGTGGTGTATAACATTTCTTAAAAACCCAATATTCAAGAGTATCTTTATAAACCCATGTTTTTTCAAGCAAACTCTCAAAATCTTGTACATCAACAGCTTTTTTTAATGTTGCAGATGCTGATGGGCATTGTGTAATTATCTCTTGTAAAATTGCAAGTGCATCCATCGCGCTTTGTTTATACTGCACTAGAGGTTGTTGTGTATATCTAAAATGTTCTATCTCATCAGATTTTTGATACAACTGATCTAAAAGTGAAAAAATATCTCCAAAACGCTTTTTTGAATCCATTGCAAGATAAATAAGTGTTTCTTTTTCACCTGCTACATCTACCTCTTGTAAAAAACGTATTAAAAGTTTTTGTTCATGTTGTTTATTATACGTAACAAAATCAGGCATCAAACCAACATACAAAGAAAATTTTCTTAATATCTTTGTAAAAAAGCTATCTATTGTCATAATCTTTGTATCAGAGGCAAGAAAATTTTGTAATACCTTCGATCGTTGTGACAATATTTGTTCTTTTGTATATTCTGTCACATGAATAATCTCTTGAAGTTCTCCTCTATGTGGAAGATCTTCCAGTGTTTCTATAATACGCTGACTCATCTCAAGTGCAGCCTTGTTTGTAAAAGTCAATGCAAGTATTTTCGCTGGATCAGCACCTTGAAATAATAAAGAGAGGTAACGTACAACAAGCATAAAAGTTTTTCCACTGCCTGCACTCGCTTCATAAGCAACATTTTTTATAAATGGCATTAATCCCTCCCACACATTATCTTATAAGGGCAAAATAAACACTCTTTTGTATCTTCACACTTAACACATTCTAGCTCTTCTACTTTTAAAAGATCTATAATATGTGAACGCAAAAGTTCTAATTTTTCTTCAAATAATGCTTCAGGCTGTATCACCCCTGTTTTAAGGTCATAGTATCCACACTCTTCTACCCTGCTGATAGTAGATGCAAGAAGATAATAAAATTCTAATTGAAAATCTGTAGCTTGTTGTACATTTTTTGGAGTATAAAGTGGATAATTTCCTGTTTTATAATCAAGTACACTTAATATATTTTCTTTATGATCAATACGATCAAGTGTTCCTTGTATAGTAATATCTGCAAATGTTGTTTGCAATCTTTGTTCTACACTATAAACACGCCATCCATCTTCAAAACGCTGTAGTTCATTTTTATAAAATAGATCTAACTCTTTTTTTTTCAATAATATAAGATAATGTTGTAAAACATTACCACTATATAAAAGCTCTAGCTCTTCTTCGCACGCTTTTTTTAAGCTTTCATACGAACTAAAATAATGTGCTTTTTCATATACCTTTTGCAACGCTTTATGGATTACACTTCCTATCTCATACTCTTTTGGGATATCTTCAGGAATCTGATGTTCACCAATATGTTGGATATACTGGTAATAGTACCGTCTTTTACAGCGTAAATATACTTTAAGTCTTGATGCAGATAGGGGTATATCTTTAAATGAGTAGGGAATTACAATAGATTGTTCTTCCATAGATGCTCTATAAGTTCTTTTAAAAAGTATCTCTGATAATGGATCTTCATTCTCAAAACTCTTTGTTGATATGCCAAGCTCTTTTAAAAAACGTGAAGGCTGTGAATGTGATGCATCTACATAACAAATAGCAACTTCTTTTGCATTTCGCATTAACATATCATAATAATGTTTTTGAAGATTTTGCCTCTCTTGAGATGTTGGAAGTCCAACACTTTTCCTCACTTGCGTGTTTAAAAACATATCTTTTTGACTACGTTTTGGAACATTATTATCATCAAAATCTATAATTATAACAGCATCAAAGGAAACTAAGCGTGTCTCAAGTACCCCCATAACCGTTATCTTGCCACCTCGTATATCGTCAAGTGTTCTTCCTCGTAATCTTTGCATAAAAAGGTGTAAAGCACTACGAATTGTCCCATTTTCAAGATATGGAATAATCTTTTTAAAACTATATACCTCTTCTTCAAATATTTTTTTTTCTCTTTTATCATTGATAAAGCAATACAATGTATCAAATAGAGTATCCACTTCTACTGTATTGAGCTGCGCTTTATATAAAGGTGATAATAATGTCACTATCTCATCACCAAATTTTTGCACTCTATAAATATTTTCATAGTTTTGTTCATCAAGATAACGGATAGCTGCATCTAATTTTTTATAAATTGTACTTAAACTAAAAGGTATTCCCATAGCAAAGTTTAGATTTGATTTTGTGTCAAACTCTTGTAATAGTGCTACTTTAGTCTCATTAGGGAGGATTAGTGCAATATTTTGTGGTTCATATCCTTTTGCTATAAAATGAAAAATGCGCTCTTTAATAAATGCAATTTGTAATAAATCTTCACTCACACCAACTGCATGAGCACTATTTCTTGATTGAAGCGAAGAAACTTCTTTTATTGTTCGATCATTTAATAATAATCTGTATTGATATCCTGTTGTAACTTCAAAACCTCTTTGACGAAACTTATTCGCCATTTTTTCATTATAAGAAGTTGCATTAAAAATAATCTCAATTTGAGTATATTTCGTGCTCTGTTCAAGAAGTTGTAATTCAAAATTTGTCAAATATCCATCAAGATGAATCTCAAATCGTTTCGCTTTTTTAAGATATGAGCTATTAAGAATATACTTATAAGGTAAAAAAATAGGATCTAAAAGTTTTCTTTCATCACATAAACATTTATACCGATGGTAAAGTTCTTGAAGTATAGTAATATGCTCTTCATATTCTCCATAAATATCTCCACTATCTAAATCTTCAATAGCACACATCTCTGCACTAAGCTCTTCAAAAAACTTTATAATATAACTACTGTTTTTTGTAAAAGTGAAAAAGTTACGTTGTATCTGTAATGCTGAAAATTTTTCAAATGCTGAAGCTTCTAATAGGAGTAATACTCTTGTATCTGCATCTATCTTTTTGTAATTGGGAAGATATGTGATATTTTCAAGAAAATCACCCATTGTAATCATAGGTTCAAGTAATAAACTTGTATCTTGAGTTTGAAGTTGCCTGTGCCTTACAGCACGGGCAGTTGGAAGAACTACAAAACGATCATACATTAATTAAAATTCTTTAATTTTTGTATCTCTTGTATCTGCTTTGATGTTATAAAAACGTGTTGCATTACCAACACTTACTTTTGCAATGATATTCCAAATACCAGCTTTTGGAAATTTTGCATTTTCAAAAGTATATATGCCATTTGATACTTTTGGTGAAGTGAGTTTCATATCAAACTCTTTAGTTTCAGGTCGTGATATTGCAACAACGATATTTGCATCATTAACAGCAACACCATCTTTTGTTGTCACTTTATATGCAAGTACAGGATTTGTACTACCTATTGAATGTTGCACAAGAGAAACATTATACTTTTTATCAAATGCCAAACGTTGTTTAATAAGTTCATTTGCACGTTTATCTGCATCTTGATAATTTGTCATATATGCATCACTTGTTTGGATATCTGCTTTTGATGTCACAACAACTGTTGTAACACAAAAACCAAAAACCATTACTATAGCACCACCTATAGCATAGGGCCATATTTTACCATTGTTTAAAGACTTCATCTTTATGCCTTCTTTTATAAATTAATCTTCTGATATACATAATCATAGCATATAAAACAAAACCGTAGAACAATATCTTGATAAAAAAGAGTGTATCTTGATTCGTTTTACTATCATATCCCTCTCCTAGCTCTACACCTTTTGCTTTGGCAATATGTTGTGCTATATCAAGATACCCATTAAACATTGCAGCTGAATATTTATTTTCTGCTGTCATCTCTTTAGATTTTACACCCAAAAGAGGCAAAATAGAACCACCGGTATGTGTCATAATTTTTACAAAATCGTCCCATGTGCGTGCATAACTCAAAGACATAATAAGTGCTTGCGCATATGATGTCACAGGGCTCAGTACACGCTCTTTGTCAAAATATTTATATAAACTGGTATCATTAACCTCAATATCAACAGCTTTGTCCATCTCTGAAAAACTCAAAACTATCGTTGGTACTGATTCTTTTTCTAAAACAGATTTTTCATACTCAAGCATAGAAGTACCTTGTGGGAGTTCTTTTAACATTATGAGTTTTAACTTTATACCTGTTTTTTGAAATAAAAGTCCACCTAATGTTTCGATCTCATTAGTAAACTTTGGATTGTGAACAACATCATCTTTATATAAATACTCTGCAAGAAGTTGCGATTGAAGAGTGAGTGTAAGGATGAGGGCATAAAGCCCTCTAGCTAAAAACTTCAAAGAAATTCCTAACCAACAAATAAGTGGTTTGGAGTAACCACTGCGTATAGTGTATAGATAGCCATAATAACTAATCCCCAAGAGATAATTTTTTCCATCTTATACGCTCCTTATTTTACATCTGCAAAGTGTTTAGCATTATCAGGGCTAGACACTTTGATAGATTTTTCGTTTACTAATTGATAGTAGTTTTCAGCATTTGCTTTTTGAACACCCATATTCCATACAGTTAAAAATGCAAGAATACTTAGTAAAAGAGCAGTAGCTATAAGCCCACCAGTTAAACCGTTAAGAGCCCAAACACTTCTATTTTCGTTCATGTTACTCTCCTTTTCCTAAGCTCATTACGTATGCAGCAATAGCTTCTTTTTGTTTTGGATTAAGTCTATCCATAGCAGGCATTTTACCAATAGCACCTGTTTTACCATTGTCAAGTACATTCACGATAAGTTTTTGATCCCAAGAAGCGATGTTTGGAGCAACATACTCTTGACCTTTACCATCAGCACCATGACATGCAGCACAAACGTTAGCAAATACTTTTGCTCCCTCTTCGCTACCTTTCATACCATTTGCAACATATTGAGCAACAGCATCAATCTCTGCATCAGTAATAAGTGCACCAGTTTCAGCATTGAAAAGACCATTACGATCAGGCATTGGCATTTCAGTACCTAAAAGTTTGTTATTAGAACCGTGGTTAATAACATATTTTACACTCTTAGCTGAAATTCTTTTGTTAAGATCTGCTGCATCAACTTCATGATTACCATCAGCATTTAAGCTGTGACAAGCAACACATTCAACAAGGTATACAGACTCACCCATATCAACAAGTTTCTCACCTTTGATATTCGCATACTCTTTAGCGAACTGAGCATCTTTCTCAGCTACTTCTTCATTATATTGACCAATTTGTGAGAATGCGTTTACTGGATAACCAGCGATGAAATACCACATACCCCAAATCATAGTTCCTAAGAACATAACAGCCCAGCCCATTGGTACTGGGTTTTTATATTCACCAATGCCATCCCAGTTTTCTTCTGCTAACTCACCAGTTGCAGTATCTGTTTGCATTTGACGAACATACTTGATTACAACAAATACTGTAATAATTACAAGTGCAACTGCACCTGCAACAGCAAGCATATTTACGATATCACCATTAAGACCACCTTTTTGGTACCCAACTGTTACGTACGTAGCACCAAGCATAGCAGCGGTAATGATAATTCCCCAAAGATAAAGCTTGTTCATATATCTCTCCTATTTTTCTTTTTCATCTGATACAGGTTTCACCGGAGTAACATCTATATCATCCTCTAACGCCATCTTACTGTAGTGTTCATAATCAACGCCGGTTGCATCTTTTTTGTTTTTATAAAGATGGTAGATGTACGAATACAAACCTACCACCAAAAAAACGATCATAAAGAAGTAACCATACGCTGCAAATTCATTTAGTGTCACTACATTAAGCCTTTATTTTAAGCTGTTTAAGTATGCAATAAGCGCAACGATTTCTGGAATTTCACCACGTGCAACTGCATCTTTAACATCTTGGTCTTTCATTTTTGCTGCAATTTTCTTCGCTTCTTCTAATGCTAAAGCGTGTGCTTCTGCAACAGATTTCCCCATTTTAACAACAGTTGTTGAACCATCCTTCATAGGGATTGGTTTATTGTAAGGTACACCAAAGAACTGAGATACTGTAAGTTGCTCTGCAAACGCAGTATCAATATCAGCTTTGTTTGTAAACATCCAAGGATACCCAGGCATAATCGATGTTGGAACGATAGCTTGTGGGTTTTTCATGTGATTTTCATGCCACTCAGTAGTTCTATAGTTACCTACACGGTGTAAATCTGGACCAGTTCTTTTAGAACCCCAAAGGAATGGTCTGTCATAAGCATATTCACCACTTAAAGAGTAGTGACCATAACGGTCAGTCTCAGCTTTAAACGGACGAATAAGTTGTGAGTGACAAGCATTACAACTATTTTTAATATACACTTGGCGACCTGCTAACTCTAGTGTAGAGTATGGCTTAGTCCCAATAACTGGACGAGAAGCTTCAGCAAAGTTTGGAAGAATTTCAATCAAACCTGCAAACGCAATCGTTAAAAATACACCTACCGCAAAAAGAAACGGATTTTTTTCTAACCAATGAAACATACTTATATCCTCCCTTTCTTATGCGCCCATAGGCGAAGCATTTTGTAATTCAGACTCATCTACAGGACGAGCAGACATTGTTTTATAGATGTTATATGCGAACATGAAGAATCCTATTAGATATAACAACCCACCTGTACCACGAAGTGCATAATATGGATGTAAAACATCAACTGTATCGATGAATGAGTACGCAAGGTTACCAAACTCATCGTGAGCACGCCACATCATACCTTGAGTAATACCTGCAATCCACATTGAAGTAAAGTATAAAACGATACCTAAAGTTTGGATCCAGAATTGTGCAGCCATTAAAGACTTAGAGTATAACTCACGTTTAAATACACGTGGAGCCATATGGAAAAGTGCAGCAATGATCATGAATCCAACCCATCCAAGAGTACCATCATGAACGTGACCAACAATCCAGTCTGTAAAGTGTGCGATCGCATTAACAGATTTGATAGCTTGGATTGGACCTTCTAATGTTGAGAACATATAGAAAGTAGAAGCAAGTACCATAAACTTAATTAATGGAGAAGCCGCAACTTGTTGCCACTCACCCTTCATTGTAAGAAGCATATTGATCGCTGAACCCCAAGATGGCAAAATAAGGATTACTGAGAAGATAGAACCCATTGTTTGCATCCAGTCAGGAACAGTAGAGTAAAGAAGGTGGTGACCACCAGCCCATAGATAAACAAACATCAATCCCCAGAAAGAAAGAAGTGACAATTTATATGAATAAACTGCTTGACCAGATTCTTTTGGTAAGAAGTAGTAGATCATTGCGATAATAGGAACTGTAAATACGAATGCAACTGCATTGTGTCCATACCACCATTGAACTAGTGCATCATTTGTACCAGCATACATAGAAACAGAGTGGAACCAACTACCAATACCACTTTCACCAGCTGCAGAAGTAGCAAGCATTGTTGGAACTTCCATGTTGTTGAAAAGGTAAAGCATAGCCACACCTAAGAATGTAGCAATATAGTACCATACAGAGATATATAAAGATTTTTCACGACGAATACCGATAAGTCCGAAAATACTTACACCCCAAAGTACCCATACCACTACAATAGCGATATCGATTGGCCATTCAAACTCTGCATACTCTTTTGAAGTTGTATATCCCATAAATAATGAAACAACAACTGCTGCTACACCAGCAACATATAAAAAGAAGTGGAGTTTACCAACTACCATTAAAAACTTAGATTCAGCCATAGATACTTTTAGTACCCTTTGACCAACATAATACCAAGTAGCAAAAATACCACTTAGTGTAAAACCAAACGCAACTGCATCTGTGTGCAGTGGACGAAGACGACTAAAGTTTGTATATTCAGCTAAACCTGAACCAAGGATAGTATTTAATCCTGGGAAAGCAAGCTCAAATGCAATAAATACACCGATACTCATACCAACGATTCCTAAAACAATCGTTGTTAGCATGAACATCTTTGCAACCGTATAGTCGTACTCTAATGGACGATTCTCCATATATAGCCTCCTTAAGATTCAAAGCAATTAAGTTGAGTAAAAGGTTAATACCACTTACTAAACTAATCAACTCTTGTATATTAGCACTTGATTTGTTTAAATAATCTTAATTTGTTCTAATTTTTTTATATTTATTATCTTTTTGTTTACTTTTGGAATTTTATTAAATTTTAAGTTTTGAAGGGTTTATAGGTGTCATAAGGAAGAGCTATAACTCTTCCTTGTTTTAGATGGAATTAGCGTTTAATCAATGAAAGGAATTCAGAAAAAATGTATGCACTCTCTTTTGGTCCAGGAGAAGCTTCTGGATGGTGTTGTACAGAAAAGATTGGTTCATCTTTATACTTAAGTCCTTCGATAGTGTTATCAAAAAGATTTGTATGAGTTACTTCAGCAATCTCTGTAATATTATCAGGCACATTGTAGTTATGGTTTTGTGCTGTTATCTCAACCAAGCCTGTTTTTTCATTTTTTACTGGATGGTTACCACCATGATGACCAAATTTAAGTTTAAAAGTATCATATCCATGAGAGATTGAAAGGAGTTGATGCCCCAAACAGATACCAAACATTGGTACTTTTGCGCTAATGAGCTCTTTGATCTGCTCTTGCTCTTTTTTCAATACTAAAGGATCCCCAGGACCATTTGATAAAAACACTCCATCAATCTCTTTATTATTATACTTTGTGATCAACTCTTGTGCACTAAAATCGTTTGGTATCACTTCTACTTCAATACCTGCGTGTACAAGTTCATTAAGGATATTTCTTTTAACTCCAAAATCAATAACAGCAATCTTAGCTTGAGCTTTTGGTGGATTATCGTATTTAAACTCTCTATATGAATATGTGCTACTTTGATGTTTATATGGTTTTTTTGTACTTACTTGTTCAATATAGTTTACATCCTCAATACGTGGTGCATTTTCCAATATCGTTTTTAATTCATCTTTATCTTGTACTTGTGTTGATGCAACCATCATCATTGCACCCTCATCACGAACCATTTTTGTTAAAAATCTTGTATCAATATCACAGATCCCCATAACATCATGCTCTTTAAGAAAATCACCAAGAGATCCCTGTGCTCTAAAGTTTGAATAACGAGGCTGATAATTACGTACAATCATCCCTTTTGCGTGTGCTTTGAGTGACTCCATATCTTGTTCGTTCACCCCTACATTTCCTACTTCAGGCATAGTAAAAGTAACAAACTGCCCTGCATATGAAGGGTCCGACATAATCTCTTGGTACCCACTCATAGATGTATTAAAAACAATCTCACCTACTTCAGTTTTATCTGCACCAAAGCTCTTAGCCTCTAAATATGTTCCGTTTTCCAAATAAATATACACTTTTTGTTTCGTTGCCATTATCTACTCCATCCCTCTTCGTGTTAACTCTTCTTTGTAGAGCTTTTCATATAAGATATCAAACTCATCTGTCCCTGGAATATACCGTTTTTTATATGAACGGATCTTTTGCATCACAGCATCATCTATCTCAGAACTATCTGCGATAAAAGATGTCATTGCATTAAAAATAATATTTTTAATACGATTTTCATTCACATCAAAATGGATCAAATCCTCTTCATACAATTCATCTAAAATCTTATGAGCTATGTCAGAAAAACGCTCTTCATAGTTAAGAATCACCCCAAATTCTGGTGCTAATTTCTTTTTAATCATATAAAAAAGCTGTCTCTCATCTGCTAACATATACTCAATTTGATCTTCATTCTCTTGTAAATATTCATTTACTTTCTCTTCTAGTGCCATCTCTTTTTTTACATTGGCTTCAAGTACCTTTTGTGCTTCTTGCATAACTGCTTCAAGCCCTTTTGTCATAGTAACGGCACCACTTTTATTTAACTCTATTGCGATCTTATTAGATATATGGGGGATAGTTTTTAAAGATACTTTCATGGATGATGACCTACTTCTTAATTAAATTTTACTATTTTACTATAAGTTTAGTAAAAATCTCATTAGAGGAGTAAAAAATCAGTTACTTAAATGTTGAGTGATTTGTGAAGCTTTTTGAGGATCCATTTTTGCAAGAATCTTTCCAACAACTTTAGGTTGAAGAGATTGTAAAATTTTTACTGCATCAGAAACTTGCATATTTGATAAAATATTTGCACTTGAACCTGGTTTCATCTTTGCAAATGTTTGTGCAACTCTATCCATCTTTGTACTTTTTAAAGAAGCAAGTAATTCCTGCTTTTGTTTTATCATCTGAGCAAGATTTTCTTGCTCTTTTTTTAACTTATCAAGCTTTGCATCAACTTCTTGCTCTTGCTTTTGAAGTTTTTGAGCTTTCTTTCGTAACAACTCTTCTGTTGCAGTCTTTAGTGCACTTAAAGCTTGTTTTTGTTCGTCAATACGTTCAAGTTCAACTAACAACTCACTCTTACGTTCTTGAAAAATCTCATTACACTCAAATAATTTATCATTCTTTTGTAAGGCAAACGCAGTAGAAAAAAGAAACACCATTAAAAGAACAGACTTCATGATACAACCTCATGTTTAAAATGGAGTTTATTATATGCCATAAGAGCAACTTCATCAAGATCTTTTGATTCTTTATGCTTTTGTTCAATAAGTTTTTGTTTAATCTCTTCAACTTCCAATGAACGAAATTTTTCATACTCTAATGAGAGTACTTTAAACTCCTCTTGAAGCTTTGCTTGTTGTGCCAAAAGATGTTGATAGTTTTCTTGTTCGAAAGTGATAATTGCACGTTGTTTATCCATTAAAAGACGTTGTGCTAAAAAATCTGCCACTATTCCAGTTGCATCCGTTTTAAGTTGCAAAAGTTGTTTTAAAGCACTGTTGTACTTTTGTTGTGCTTCTTCAACCTTTGCATTGAGTGCTGCTAACTTCATTTCATGCTTTTTAAGTGCATCTTTCTTAATACTAACCAAAGCACTGAAACGAGTTTTCATTTTTTACCTTTTATGAAAGGATAATCGTATCATCTCTCTCAGGAGATGTTGATATGATACCCACTTTCGTTTTACTAATCTCTTCAATAAGACGTACATACTCTTGTGCCGTTTGAGGAAGATCCTCAAATTTTCGTACACCAGCTGATTTGTCCCACCCTTTAAATGTTTTATAAATAGGTTCTACATTTTCAAGATCTACTGGAACATAATCGATCTCTTTACCGTGATATTTGTATGCTACACAAACTTTTACTTCATCAAAACCATCCAAGACATCAAGTTTCATAAGAGCAAGTTCATCACACCCATTTAAGCGACTTGCATGGCGTGTTGCTACAGCATCAAACCATCCACATCTTCTTGCACGTCCTGTTGTTGTTCCAAACTCATGCCCTTGTTCACCAAGACGTTTTCCATCCTCTCCAAAATCCTCACTTGGGAATGGTCCATTTCCTACACGTGTACAGTATGCTTTTACGATTCCTGTAACTTTTCCTATATCTTTTGGATTGATCCCAAGACCCGTACATGCTCCAGCACTCACTGTTGAAGATGATGTTACATAAGGGTATGTACCATGATCGATGTCAAGCATTGTCCCTTGAGCACCCTCTAATAGAATACGTTTATCATCCTCATCAAGTGCTTTCCAGATCAACTGTGTTGTATCTGTAATAAATGGTTCTAGTTTCTCTTTATATTCAGTAAGTTCAGCTAAAAGTTCCTCTTTTTTTGGTGCATGAAGTTCCATAACATCAAAAATAGGCTTATTTTGTTCAAAATAATCCAAAATGCTTTGACACAATTTTTCTGGATTTAGTAATTCTCCTACACGATGTCCGATACGATTGATTTTATCAGAATATGCAGGACCAATTCCCTTTCCTGTTGTACCAATAGCTTTATCACCTTTTAAACGCTCTTTAGCTTGATCGATCATTGCATGGTATGAAAGATTTAAGTGTGCTTTATCAGATATAAACAAACGACCTTCAAGGTTTTCAAACTGTTGCATCTCTTGAATAATTGATGATGGAGAGAGTACTACACCATTTCCTACCACATTGATAGCTTTAGGATTGAGTACTCCTGATGGGATAAGATGTAATGCATATTTAACACCATCAACCCAGATAGTATGCCCAGCATTGTGGCCACCTTGACTTCTACATACGATATCATATTCACACGCAAGTCTATCTACTATCTTCCCTTTTCCTTCATCACCCCATTGGATTCCAACAATTACATCTGCTTTATTTTTAGACATCTTTTCCTCTTTTTTTTGTTAATTCTTCACATACAACATCAGTATAGATAGCAAATCCTACTGACTTTCTACCCTCATTTTCATAACGTCCACCACGTGCCAATACTTCATTATTTACAATACAACGGAAAAAAAGTTCATCATAATAGAGCATTTTAGCATAATAAATAGGTGCAAGGACACTTTTGATATTTGATCCCTCAAGATGATCACAAAGATCTTTCATTTTAAGAAGTTCATTTTTAAGCGCTTCAGGGACACATGCAATAACTTCATCAAGCTGAGAGCTCTCCTGAAGATATACCAGCTTTGTCAACCATTCAATATCTAATGAAAGAAATTTATCTATATTTATATGGCGAAAATCATCAATACATAGCTCATCAAACATCTCAACAATGAGTTGTGGTATTTTCATATTTGAGATTTGAATTAATGGTTCTACTTCAAGTGCTTCAAATATTTTTGTTGTCAAATTCAATACACCAGAAAGATTTTCTTCCCCAATATATTCTACTCCAACTTGATACTGCTCAGTTGTAGGGTATGTAAAAACAGGTTGAATATAAAACCATTTTTTTTGTTGCGTGTTACGACCAAGACGCTTTTCAATTATGCGAACAACATCGATAGTACTATCTGCACGCAACGAAAGTGCATTGTTTTTTTCATCATTTAAACGGATCAATTCTCTTTCATCTGCTATAGATTTATGTTGATGATAAGAAAAAATTGGTGTTACAATCTCTTCAAAACCATATTCATCTAAAATTGCACTAGCTACACTCTCTATATGGCGCTTAATTTTTGCACTATACCCGAAGTAGAGTTTTGATCCATTTGGGATCTCATGTTCTAATATCATCTATTTTCCCAATCCAAATACAACTTCATTATAAACTCTTGTTGCTGTGGCATCATAATTTCTTCTTCCAAGTTTATCAAGAGCAAGTTCGATACTGTTAAGTACCCATACCATTTCATAGTCTTCAATAAGCCCCATCTGGTTAATTCTAAAAATCTTCCCTTTGAGGTGATCTTGACCACCTGCTACATTAACGCTGTATTCCTCTTTTAAAAGGGTACGAATAGCACTAGCATCTGCATCATCGATAGTTGTCATTGAGTTTGCTGGTGTTTGTGGATAGATATGTAATTGCAATGCTTCTAATGCACTGCGAACACCTTGTGCACGAAGAGCTGTTTTTGTGTAGAGTTGTTCTATACCACCTTGTTTATCAATAGTCTCTAGGATCTCTAAAAGTCCTATAATAAGTGTTGTTGCAGCTGTATAAGCAGTTGTATTTTGACGCTGTTTTTTGATCTCACTTGCAAGATTTAAATAGTACCCTTTACCAGCACCAATTTTTGCTATTGCAGCATCACTTAAACCGATAATTGCAAGTCCTGGTGGAAGCATTAATGCTTTTTGACTCCCTGCAATAAGAGCATCAATATGTGTTACATCGATAGGTTCTACACCAACAGCTGTAATACCATCTGCAATAATCATAATATCTGGATTGATAGCTTTTACAGCTTTTGCTATCTCTTCAACAGGATGGCGCAATCCCCCTGCACTTTCACTTATCTGAACAGCAATTGCATCAATAGCACTATTGTTTTGTACTGCTTCAACAACTGCGTCTACTGATACAGGAGTATTCCACTCATTTTTGATCTCAACACTTCCAAGTCCATGTGCTTGAGCAATCTTACCAAAACGCTCACCAAACTTTCCAGAGTTAACATTTAAGAGTGTGTTGTGACATAAGTTAATTACTGCTGCTTCCATTGCACCAGTACCACTTGAAGCAAGCATAACAACCTCATCAGTTTTAAAAAGCTTAAAAAGGTGTTTGCGTGTTTGTTCAAAAATAGCTTCAAACTCTGGTGTACGATGGTGCATTGTCTCATCACTCATCGCATTACGAACATTTTGTGGAACCGGGGTTGGACCAGGGGTAAAAAGTAACATAGTGTTTTTCCTATTTCTTGCCAAATTTAATGTTTAATTTTAAAAAAACCTCGTATTATATCAAAATATGTTTAAAAATTTGTTTTAAGGAAAAAAATGACCATTTTTGATTCTATCATTTTAGGGACAATTGAGGGGTTTACTGAGTTTTTACCTATATCTTCAACTGGGCATCTTATAGTCGCAAGTGAGTTTTTAGGTATCGACCAAACAAGCGTAACAAAAGCGTACGAAGTTATCATCCAATTTGCTGCTATTTTAGCTGTTGTATTTAACTATAAAGAGAAATTTACCCTCAAAAAAATAGAATTATGGAAAAAAGTTATTTTAGCTTTTTTACCGATTGGTTTTGTTGGCTTTTTGTTTTCTCACCAAGTAAAAGCACTCTTTAGTATAGAAGTTGTTGCTATTATGTTTATTGTTGGAGGGATTATCTTTTTAGCTGTTGAAAAATTTTATATACCAAAAGAACAACACACTATCGATGATGTAGAACAACTCTCTTACAAACAAGCGATGTGGATTGGTATTGCTCAAGTTTTTGCTCTCATTCCTGGTACGTCACGAGCAGGATCAACAATCATTGGTGCGTTGCTTGTAGGGCTTTCTCGAAAAGCGAGTGCCGAGTTTAGTTTTTTACTTGCATTTCCTGTTATGAGTGCTGTAAGTGCACACGATCTTTTAAAGCACTATAACGAGTTTGTAGGGGCACAATTTGACACCTTACTTGTTGGATTTGTTGTTGCCTTTATCGTCGCATATGGGACAATAAAACTCTTTTTACAGTTTTTAGACCGTTTTACTTTTGTGACATTTGGTGTATATCGCATCATCTTTGGGATTGCACTTTTAATCATTTTCTCTTAAAAAGTCACTAGTTTATCACTTTTTGGCACACTATTTGCTCACCTTTGTATATCTGAATAGATATTCAAAGGAGAAGCAGATGAGAACATTACGAAAATATACTCATTCTTTTAATACTTTTATCGATAAAATCGAGTCACAATTTTATAAAATTAGTCAAAAAATTTTATAATCTTTCTAAGAGTTTCTTTGCCAATTCCAAAGCTTTGTAACGATGAGAAAGTTTTTGTTTTACACTGTTATCAAGTTCCCCCAAAGTTTGATCAAATCCTAATGGGATAAACATAGGATCATATCCAAAACCACCCTCACCTCTTGCTTGTGTTATAGCTGTTCCATACATCCATCCATGTACACTTTTTTCTATACCATCTCCAACCAAAGCTATCGCAGCTGTATAGTGTGCCAAAGACTCTTGTGCCCCTGTTTCTTTAATAGATTCTATCAGTTTATTTAAGTTCTGCTTATCGTCTGCATTCTTTCCAGCATAACGTGCACTATAAATTCCAGGAGCACCATCTAAAATATCTACACTAATACCACTATCATCTGCTACAACAATCATATCTTTTTGAAATTTATCACTTTTTTTTAGTGCTTCATAAACAGCACGAGCTTTAATTAAAGCATTTTCTTTAAATGTCATTCCATCTTCTATTATTTCAAAAGGTTCTATAAAAGCGCTATATGGATAAACATTATATGCACTCCATATCTCTTGTATCTCTCGTACTTTTCCCTTGTTTGATGTTGCTAAAACAAGTTGCATTCTCTTTTCCTTTATATAAATATAATTACAAACACTATGTAAATAACTATTGCTCTATAATTTCAAAATTATACTATATTAAAGGAATTTTCGATGTTTAAAAAAGTTTTTCCCCTTTCATCAATCCTCTTTTTGCGATTTTTGGGACTCTTTTTAGTACTTCCGGTACTCTCTGTGTATGCACTTGATTTAGAAGGTGCTACACCATTCTTAGTCGGAGTCATTGTCGGTGGTTATGCACTTACACAGGCAGTTTTTCAAATCCCTTTTGGGACTATGAGCGATAAGATTGGACGTAAACCAACTATTTTAGTGGGTCTTATTATCTTTTTACTTGGATCTGTTTTATGTGCATTATCAGATAATATCTATATGCTTATGGCAGGTCGGTTTTTGCAAGGAGCAGGAGCGATAGGAAGTGTTGTTACAGCAATGATTGCTGACCTTGTAGAGGAAAAAACACGTGGACACGCAATGGCTATTATGGGTGGTTTTATTGCGATGAGTTTTGCTATTGCTATGGCATTAGGTCCTGTTATCGCTTCACATTATGGTATTAGTACAATCTTCCTTATTACTGCACTCTTAGCAGTTATCGCAATTATTGTTTTATTTACAAAAGTTCCAACACCACCTAAAATCAAACATATTTACCATCAAGAAACAAAAACAAGTGATATTTTAAAAAATCCCAATCTTCTTGGTATGATTATTATCAATGCAATGCAAAAGGGACTTATGACAGCTGCATTTGTGATTATTCCTGTATTTTTAACAAAACCTGAATATGGATTTGGCTGGGAGAAAAGTGATTTATGGATGGTATATGCTCCTGCGATGGTTGCTGGTTTAATAGCAATGGGACCTGCAGCAGTTTTTGGTGAAAAAAGAAATATCCCAAAACAGATATTTTTAGCTAGTATAGCACTCTTTACACTCTCATTTTTTCTTATGGGAACAGCAACATCAAGCACACTCTTTATCATTGCAGTAATCTTCTTCTTTATTGCATTTAACATGATGGAACCACTTGTACAATCAATGATCTCAAAATTTGCCAAAGTTCACCAAAAAGGTGCTGCTCTAGGTATTGCAAACTCTGCTGCATATTTTGCAACCTTTTTAGGGGGAACATTTGCAGGTCTATTTCTAAACGCTTCATCTCGTGCAACACTTGGAATAACAATTGGACTCATTGGTGTTGTTTGGTTTGTATGGACACTCCTAAAGATGGAAAATCCTCTACGCTACAAACATTTAGTCATTCCAGAAGATGAAGTTGATTTTGATAAACTTAAAGGGTTAGAGCATGAACATATTGCTGAATGGTTTATTAATGAAACTGAAAAAGTTGTAGTTATCAAGTATGCAAGTGAAAAACTTCAAGAGGATGATATAAAAGAAAAAATAGTTTCATAATCCCTTAGGGCAACACTCTATTTATGAGAGTTGCTCTAAATCTGCTTCATCTAGCTCTTGACGAAGTGGAATTGCAATACTTATTGCAATAAGGATAAGACCAAAAATTAACACGGTCAATGATTCATGCCCTTTAAAAATATCTACTAATGTTGTTGTACCAAGACTCTCACCCATAATCACTTTGAAAGTATCAAAGTATACTGTAAAAACGAGTCCTCCAAACAATCCACCAATAGCACCAACTAACACATCTAAACGTCCTTCAGCTATAGAAATAGGACCTGTTCCTGGACATTTACCCATAATCGCCATTGCAGCACCGAAAATCGAACCTCCAATAATCAATCCACCCAATGTAATAGGTTTAACGTGATAGTGTGCATAACCAGCTTCGATCATAAAATATAGACCAATTGCTGCCAAACCAATCGCTAAAAAGAGCATTTTTGGTACAACCGTATCTTTTAGCATTGCAAAACCTGCAATTTTTTCAAATTTATCAACACGGCTATATTGAATAATAGCACCAAATAAAAATCCAATAAGGAATACAATAAACAACGAGCCGTGAGGTTCTTTGGAAACAATTGTAAACATCTCTACTATTCTTTCAAACATCTATTGCTCCTTTGTATTATAAAAAAGTTTACCTGTAACAACAAGGCTTACAAGCACAACTGCACCAAAAATAATACTACTAATTGCTGTTTGGCTCATACCACTTAAAAAGTGTCCACTTGTACATCCACCAGCAAGTCGAGCACCAATGATAAGAAAAAATCCACTAACAAAGCTCCATACCAAACGAGATACAATAGAGCTATTTTTATACTTTTTCCATCCTGTTGGGACTACAGAAAGACGAAACGATTTTGTAACAAAAACAGAGATAACAAAACCTCCAACTAGGGCACCTAAAAGCATTACACCTTCCCATGCACCAGCATTATGCACTTTTTGTAAATAGGGATATTTGCTTGGATCTAAATCAAAAACTATACCTGCGAAATATGGAACATATGTTGATGCTCCAAGTGGTCTATCTGCTCCAAATACTGAAAATGTAAAAAGTAACAACAGTGCCATTAAAATGCCACCTACCCACCATGGTATTCGACGTATCATATATACTCCTTATAAATGTAAAGATGGCATTATAGTCAAATATTATAACTTTTGACTGATAATTACGATTAAAAGTGTCTTTTAAGTGAGTTTTTTATATTATGTACTTATGAATTATTTTTATTTATCTTTCTTATTAGTTATATCAACATTATTGTATGCAAACGAACCAATACTGCCTTTGCCACAAAAAATTTCACTCAACCCTGACAAAGTAGCTTTGGGAAAAGATCTTTTTTTCGATACAGCACTTTCAAAAGACAATACAATCAGCTGTGCAACCTGTCATAATATTGCCGATGGTGGAGATGATGGACTTATCCACTCTTTTGGTATTTTAGGCAAAGAAGGAAATATCAACTCTCCAACTGTTTTAAATGCTGTTTTTAATTTTCGTCAATTTTGGGATGGCCGTGCAAAAGATCTTCAGGATCAAGCACAAGGACCTATACAAAATCCTGTAGAGATGGGGTATAACTTTCCAGATCTTATCAAAAGACTACAAACAACACCGTATAAAAAACGTTTTAAACAGATCTACCCAGATGGTATTACAAAAGAAAATATAACCGATGCTATTGCAGAATATGAAAAAACACTCATCACCCCTTCACCATTTGATCGCTACCTTAGAGGGGAGAAAAATGCTATCTCAAAAGAGGCACAAGAGGGGTATGAAATATTTAAAACAAAAGGATGTATTGCGTGTCATCAAGGTATCAATATAGGTGGCAATATGTATAATAGATTTGGCATTTATCAAGATTCAAACTCCTCAGATTTAGGATTATATAAACGTACACATAAACTCAGAGACAAATATTTTTTCAAAGTACCGACTCTAAGAAATGTTGCACTTACAGCTCCATATTTCCATGATGGAAGAACTTCTAGTTTACGTGTTGCTATTTACAAAATGGCACAATACCAACTAGGGAGAAAAATCACCCCTGACGAAGTTAAAAAGATTGAAGCATTTTTACACTCTTTAACAGGAAGTGTCCCTAAAGAAGCACTACAATGAAAAAATATTTTGATAAAACATCTATTATTTTAACACTTTTTATTATTGTCTTAAGTGGATTGCTCTTTTACCTTAATAAAGTTGAATCTCATATACAAGCATATACAAGTACACAAAAAAAGGTGATTAGCCTTCAGCTATATAATCAAGAGTTTGATCAATTTAGTGATACTATTAATCATTTTAGTAACTATGATATCATCAACAAAAGTATTAAAAATTTTGAGATCAATTTAAATGCATTAAATCAACATATACAATCCCAATATGGTGAAAATATCGAACTTCAAAATATTTTAAAAAAAACATATACAGTTTTTTCTGAAAAAAAAGCTGATTTGGAATATTTTAAATCTCTTAATGCCATAGTACAAAGCAATGCACATTTTCTCTTTGATCTTCAACGTTCCATTTCTGATGATAAAAAAATATCTTTACACACAAAGTATTTAGTAAATGAGATCCTATTTTATCTCTTACGCTTTACAACAAGTGAATATATCGATAAAAACTTTATAAAGAAAAAACTTTTCACATTAGAAAAACAAACATATTTTCCTCATATATACACATTTTATCATCAATCACTTGTAATGATTAAACATGTGCATCAACTCAAAAAGCTTACAAAAACAATTCAAAATTCTCATCTTTACACTCTAATTGGATCATTAGAACAACAACTCTTTCAAAGTTATCAAAACTACTTATATATTCAAAAAATTATCACCTTTTTATTTTTTATCTCAGCATTATTGACAGTTTTGATTTTACTTGCAGAACACACAAAAAACAAACGAAAAGCTCAAGAACTTCTTGCATTTCAATATGCTGTTCAACATAGTGACAACACTATTATTATCACCGATGAGCAAAAACGCATCACTTTTGTTAACGATGTATTTGAAAAAGTTACTGGCTATACAAAAGAGGAGGTAATGGGGAAAAACCCAAGTATCTTGAAATCTAAAAAACAACACAGCAGTGTCTATAGAAAAATGAATATTCAACTCAATAAAGGGGAAAAATGGGAAGGGGAACTAATCAATCAGAAAAAAGATGGTTCACTTTTTTATGAAAAAGCTTCTATTGTCCCTATATTTTTAGATAATACTCTTATGAGTTACCTCGCTATAAAACTCGATATTACTCATTATATTGAACAAAATATCAAACTTGCCCAAGCAGCAAGTGTATTTGACAACACTGAAGAATCTATTATTATAACAGATGCTCAAGGAAATATCCAATCGGTAAATCAAAAATTTTATGAGATTTATCATTATACACAAGATGAGATCATTGGTACTAATCTGCGTAAACTATATGAAAATACCAATCGAATCGTATATGAAGAGATTTGGAGTAGTGTTCAAGCTTACGGTATATGGAAAGGAAAGATGACAACACATACAAAAGAGGGAACACAAATCCCTATGTGGTCAACTGTAAAACAAGTACAAGCGCACGATACTGATGCTATTAACTACATTGCGATACAAACAGATCTTAGAGAACTTGAGAACTCTCAAGCTAAGGCTGATTTTTTAGCCTATCATGATCCTTTGACTAAACTTTATAACCGTGCAAGTTTTGAAGAATATATTGAGCATCTATTTAAGAAAAAACAAAAAGATTTTGCTATCTTTTTCATAGATCTTGATCGTTTTAAAGTTATTAATGACACACTTGGACATGATATTGGCGATCAGGTTCTTTTAACTGTCGCTCAACGACTCAAAAATACCCTCAAGCATGATGATTTTATATCACGATGGGGTGGTGATGAATTTGTTATTATCCTAGAGAATATGCACAATAAACAAGAATATGAATCAACTGCACAAAATATTATTGAAGCATTGCGTGTTCCATTAGAGATCAAACACCACCATCTTATTATTACTGCAAGTATTGGAATAGCTATCTATCCTAGTGATGGAGATGATCCTAGTTCTCTTATCAAACACGCAGATACTGCAATGTATCTTGCAAAAGAGAGTGGAAAAAATCGCTACAAATTTTATACTAATGTTTTATCAAACGAGATCCAGACAAAACTCGATATTGATATCGCTTTACATAATGCTATTAAAAATAAAGAATTTTATATCACGCTACAGCCACAATATGATCTTAAAACTAAAAAGATCATTGCTTATGAAGCACTGATCCGTTGGGAAAATCATGATATGGGAAATATCTCACCAGATATTTTTATTCCAGTTGCAGAGGACAGTGGAACAATTATTCCTCTTGGCTATTATATTTTTGATCAAGCTGCACAATCCCTTAAAATTTTAAGAGAACACGGATTTGATATAAAATATATCGCTGTAAATTTTTCCTCTATTCAGTTTAAACAACAAGATCTTTTAGAACACCTTATGCAAATTATTCAAAAATATAAACTAGCACCATCAGATTTTGAACTAGAAATCACAGAACGCTTTATTATGGAACACACACAAGATAATATTGCAATGCTACAAGAGTTTCAAAGACATGGTTTTAAAATCTCAGTTGATGATTTTGGAACAGGTTATTCCTCAATGGCATATCTAAAACAACTCCCTGTTGATGCTATCAAAATTGACAAATCGTTTATAGCTGATATCGATATACATTCACATAACAACCATATAGTTGAAGCAATTTTAGCGCTGATTAAAACATTAGGGTACAGTGTTGTTGCAGAGGGTATTGAAACTACTTATCAAGAAGAGTTTTTACTTAAACATGGATGTGATATTGGGCAAGGGTATCTTGTTGGAAAACCACTAAAAATCGATGATATATTACAAAATTTAAAAGATTAAATAAGAAAGAAGAGCTAAACAATCCTTTAAAAGGAGTGTTTAGCGTATGATTATTTTGCTAATGCAGCTTTAGAAGCTTCAACAACTGCAGTAAATGCAGCAGCATCATTCATTGCCATATCAGCAAGAATTTTACGATCAAGTTCGATACCAGCTTTTTTCAAACCATTCATAAAAGTTGAATAGTTCATACCGTTTAAACGACACGCAGCATTAATACGGATAATCCAAAGTTTTCTGAATTCACGTTTTTTCTGCTTTCTATCACGGAATGCATATACTAATGAACGTTCAATTTGCTCTTTAGCTTTTCTAAAGTGTTTACGACGACCACTATAGAAACCTTTTGCTAATTTTAATATCTTTTTGTGTCTTCTTCTACGAACAACACCTGTTTTTACTCTTGGCATTAATTTTCCTTTTATTTTCTTTACCCAGCTACACTGCCGTGGTAGTCAAGGTGCCACTACTTTGGTGGACTTGCCCAACATTGAGTTGGAGAGTTTTAAATGAATAACTATTACTAGTTAATCATCTCCTTAATTGCTTTTTCATCAACTTTTGCAACCACTTTTGGAGTGTTTTGCTTACGACGAGTTTTTGCATCTTGTTTAGTAAGAATGTGGCTTCTAAACGCTGTTCCACGTTTAATAGAACCGTTTTTCTTAACTTTAAAACGCTTTACAGCGCCTTTTACCGATTTCATTTTTGGCATCGATAATCCTTTTCGTAAAATTTTGGAACTCGCATTATACCAAAATATTTCTAAAATTTTGCTATACTTTGCTTATGATGATAGAAAACTCAATACAACATATACAAAATGCCCTTCGTGATCTTGATAATGAAGTTGAAAAGATCCTGCTAAACTGGGATCTAGCACTTAATGAAAAAGATAATTTAATGCTTCCACTTTTACAGCAAAAAAAGGTGCTTTCACAAACACTAGAAGATTTAATATATCTAAAAGAGCACCCTCCTACACCAAATCAACCCTGTGGTATCTCTAAATATAGAAATGATTAAGCTAAGTGTGGTATAATTTCATCGCTTCTCTTTAGACCTGTGCAATGGGTGGTTGAGATACTGTGTCAGGGTAGGAATACAGCAGCACACCTTAACCATTCATGTGCCGCAGCCATCTGAGGGGGAGCACCTTCTTAAAAAGTGAATTCCCCATGCTTTATATTGTAACTGCTTTAAAAAGTGAAGCACAAGCTTTCGTTGATGCGTACAAATTAAAAAAATCTCGTATAAACTCATATACTCTTTTTTCAAATAAATCTCTTACTATTATTGTTAGTGGTGTTGGTATCACAAATGCACGTTTAGCTACACAAACACTTTTTGATTATTTCGATATGAATCAAGATGATATAATTGTAAATATTGGAGTTTGTGGTGCACCAAGTCATACACCCATAGGAACACTTTTGCGTATTGATACCATAGTGTATAATACTACCCACTATCACCTCACACCCCATACACACAACACTCTTGCGTGTATCGATACTCCTGCAACACACCATACAACCTATGTAGATATGGAGAGTTTTGGATTTTATGATGCTATAACACATAATCCTGCTATACAAAACTATGCAATATTTAAAGTAGTTAGTGACCATTTTCAACCCCATACTTTAACAAAAGATATGGTAAAACAACTAATATTTCAAAAAAAAGATGCTATACTCAAACAACTCAACTTTTAAAGGGAAATAATGCCATCTCTTTTTCTCATGCTTATACTATTTGTGATACCACTTTTTTCAGATCAAAACCAAACCTTAACAATAATCCAAAAACCTATTGTTTTTAAACAAAAGCGTATCAATCTTACAAAACAATATATGAAACAACATTATGGTATAGAGCAAAACGATATTACTATAACACCTAAAATGGTTGTCATTCACTGGACAGGAACCAACTCTTTTAAAGCATCCTATGGTGCTATGTACCATCAAAAAATTGGGCATAACCGTACAATGATCAACAAAGCATCACAACTTAATATCTCTGCACATTTTTTAGTTGATAGAGATGGGACAATTTATCAACTCATGCCTGATAATTGGATGGCTCGACATGTAATAGGATTAAACTATTGGGCAATTGGTATAGAAAATGTAGGAGGAAGTCATAAAAAGCAAAACCTTACACAGGCACAACTTAGATCTAATATAGCTTTAATCCATTATTTACAAAAAAAATATCCCACTATCAAATATATAATAGGACATTATCAATACAAAAACTTTGAGAAATCTCCTTTATGGTTAGAAAAAAATCCACATTACAGAACAGACAAATATGATCCTGGTGCTGAATTTATGAAAAAAATCAATACAGCACTACACTCTAATTAAAGTTTTTGTATCTCCTGTATTGCATGTTGAAGGTGTTGTTGCAACATAGAACGTGCAATCTGTTTTTCTTCTTGAGTCATTTTTTCTACATTTTTTTCCATAAACGCACTCATCTCAAAAAGGTTTGTAAAACGCATATTACCTGATGTACCTTTGAGTTTATGCAACGTTGATTTATCAATCATTCCTACTTCTAAAGCTTCTAAAATATCTACAAAAGTCTCTATAAGACTTGCAAAAAGTTTTTTTATTACTTTTTCATTAAGCATCAAACTTTTTTTCAATACTTCGATATCTACCATATCAAGGGGATATTCAGATATCACCAATCCCTCTTGAGTGGTGTTTTCACTTGTTTCATCCTTCATTATACTTTCATCCTCTAAAGCTTCACTTTGATCTCTATCGACCTGCTTTTCATTATCTTTATCTTTAAGATATCTTTCTAATATTGCATCAAGTTCTTGTGGTACTATTGGTTTATTTAATATATCATCAACTCCAGCATCACGGAATGATTGCGTATCTGATTCTATTACATTTGCCGAAAGTGATACTATTGGCTTAGTATATCCTTGTGCACGTAAACGTTTTGTTGCTTCCAAACCATCAAGCACCGGCATATTAATATCCATCAAAATCAATCCATATGAATCACCCTGATCGATCTTATCCAAAACTTCTTGACCATTATTTGCTATATCATACACAATCCCTCTCTCATCTAAAAGAACCGATACTAAAATCTGATTTGTTTCGTTATCTTCAGCTACAAGAATTTTTTGTGCATAGTGTGGATGTTGTATATTTGCATCAGAAGCCAGAGCTTTTGTATCTTTATCTAATTCTATTAATGAGACAAGGGCATCAAACAATGCTGAGCCTGTCAAAGGTTGTTTGAGATTATAAAAACGATCATGATCACATTCAAAACTTTCACTCGAACCTTCAATATAAACGATTTTGAGTTGTGGATGTGCTTCTAAAAGCCCTTTACAAACATCCCCTTCAAATAATTTTGCACAAACTATCAAAATATCGATATCAGATGATATTTCTGAAAAATCTTCCATAATTTCATAAGGGCAATGCCATCCTTGAAGATATGATGCAACAACCTCATTAACACCACATACTTCGCCCTCATAACTATTTAATATAGCAACTGTATTATCTTGCATATTAAGCTGATTTGTCACCGAAACGTGATCATCTACAATTTCAAAATCTATCGTAAAGAAAAATTTACTCCCTTTACCAACTTCACTCTCGACCTCGATATGTGAACCCATCATCTTGATATATTGATTTGATATAGAAAGCCCTAATCCTGTTCCTCCATACTCTCTACTGATTGAGGTGTCAGCTTGAGAAAAAGCTTGAAAAATAGTTGCAAGTTTATCTTTATGTATCCCAATACCACTATCTTCAACACTAAAACGAAGTTTTGCTTGTTTTTCTACAATATCAAGAAGTTCCACTTTTACAATAACTTCACCCTCTTGAGGTGTGAATTTGATAGCATTGCTAATAAGATTATTCATCACTTGTTTAAGGCGCTGAATATCACAACGCAGTTTTGCCGGAATCTGTGTATCTATATATGCATAATAATTAATATGTTTATTTTGTGAAACAGAAGCAAAAGTTGAGACTGTTGCTTCCATCTCTTCAAAAAGATCATATGGTGCTATATGTAGTTTTAACTCACCATTTTCAATTTTTGAAAAATCTAAAATATCATTAACAACATTTAAAAGTGTTTGCCCACTTTTATGGATAATATCTATATAACGTTTTGTATCACGATCAAGATCTTTTTTTGTTAAAATATCTGTAAATCCTAAAATACCATTTAAAGGAGTTCGTATCTCATGAGACATATTTGCTAAAAATGCAGCTTTTGCACGCTCTGATGAGTATGCTTTTAAAAGCGCCTCTTCAAGTTTTGTAATATCGTATAAGTTAATAATATATTCATCTGATATTCTTTTAACTTTAATAGTAAATATATTAATAGCCCCTGTTTTTGTACGCATTTTCACTTTATAGTCATACATATCATCATTTGCTATAGTATCAAGCCAATTTGGATCATCTATAGCATTGATATACCCCTCTTCTTGAATAAAAAAGTCACAAATACATCTATTTTTCGTTTTAAACTCTTCAAAACTGTTATACTCAAAATAATCAAAAAGTTTTTTATTTACCCCTAACATCCCTTGTGTTTTTGATGCATGAATAACGATACTCTCCTGATTATCAAAAATTGCACGTATAAGCTTCTCTTTAACCTCCATACGCTGTTTTGCATGAACTTGTTTTGTAATATCTTGACGCACTGCGATAAACTCACAAACCTCTCCATGCTCATCTACAATAGGCATAATAGTTGCACTAACATAGTAGATACTTCCATCTTTTGCTCTGTTTGAAAATACCCCTTTGTAGATCTTATTTGCCAATATTGTCTGCCACATCTTTTTAAACACAAAAGAGGAGACTTGAGGATCACGCACAATATTATGACTTTGTCCTAAAAGTTCCTCTTTTGAATACTTTGAAATTTTACAAAAGTTATCATTGACATAGGTTATAACACCATTGATATCAGTTTTTGAAACCAAAAGTGAGGCATCAACTGCATCTTTGTACTGGTTCATAAGCTGAACATTAACTCGTAATTCAGCTGAAGTTTGCTCAATAAAATGGACCAAAGCATTAAAAGTAATATTATCCAATGTACGCTTGTTAACTCGTTGTTTTGTTAATTTTTTAACTTTATTACTCTCTGATAATAGAAGCAATGTTGTTGTACAGTTTAGCAGTACATCTTTTCCTTGCGTCGAATAAAATTCACCATATGTAAAGAATCCTGCTGTTGGTGCGATATCTTCAAAAGAGGAAAACTCTTTTTCTAACACATTTCCAAGGAGTGTTTTTCTTGCTATACATGAAAATATATAGATCGCTTCTGCTGGTTTTTTCCCCATCTCATCACGAATAGCGTACGATTCTTCAAGAACAGAGTCTTCATTAGAAAATCCAAACTGTACTTTTTGTCCTTGTTGAATCTCAGCAGCAAAAACAAGATTATCACCCTCTACTGACATTGGAGTTCGAGCGACTGTTGTACCACCCTCATAAAAAAGTAATTGAAAATTTGGTAGAACCTGTTCATTCTCAATCACACCCCTACCTAAATATTTTTCATAAAATGTTGCAGCAGGTATATGGTCGATAGATTTAACAATATTGTGCTCAACTTCTGTTATAGTAAACTCTTTACCTATTGGTGTCCAGTTAAGATTATATCTATTAGCAGCTCGTAGTTTTTTTGAAGAGAATGATACAAGGACAATCCCCTCATCATAAACCTGATCTTCTGCAAATATATAAGTTTGTTTGAGTTGAAAATTATCTCCTGCTAAGCCACCTGCAATGATAACTTCAGAATTTTTCTCTTTAATTCCCTGTAAAAATGATTCATACTGCATCACCTTTAAGCCTTCACTCAAAACGATCATAGCTTTTGTATCATCATCCATAACAGCTTCAGCAGCAGTTTGTCCTGCACGATAATCAAGTTTTTGTGTGTGGTATACTCGCACACGAGTATCTTTGAATAATGAAAGACTCACCACAATAGACTTTTCATGCATATTTGCATGACATATTTCACCTGCTGTTGTTGCACCAACAATATGTGCATTTGGGAAATCTTTTTTCATCTGTTTTACAACAGAAGTCAGTATTTTTTTATTTGTTGTTCCACAATACAATTGAATCAAAACAGAAGTATATTTACTTTTTTGTGCTTTTTCTTGTGCTTTTTTATACTTTTTTTTATCATCGAACAAAAATGTTATATGTTTCATTGCAATACTTTTTTCATATTTATGTCCTATTGTATGGCATCTTAACTTATAAGACTATTATTTTATAAAACATTCTAACTATTAATATCGACAAAAAACTAAAAAAATGTTACATAAAAACGCATCTTCTTAAAATTCTCACCATTTCCTCCAAAATAGATACTGTTTCAAAAGGTATTTAAAATTTTATGGCACGATACATTCATAATATTAAATATGGATTCACAATGATAAAAAAGATCACAACTCTTGCACTTAGTGCACCTTTCGTATTTGCACAATATACCAATTGTGATATGAAAAACCCAGACTATGAAAAGATCTGTATCAAAGCAGTCAAAAAAGGGGTCAGTGTTGATTATGCAAATAGATTTTTACTTTCTCCAAAAAGGACAAAGCACCTTGACTTAAAAAGTTGGAAATATCTACAACCTAGCAAAAGTAGTTTTCATAGAAAAAAAGAGAAAGAAGCAAATAATGCTCTCATATCATTTGTACCAAAAATTATCAAACATTTACAACAGTATCAAGATGTTTATGATGCAGTTGAAAAGAAATACCATGTAAACAGAGAGATTATTGCTGCAATATTAGCAAAAGAGACTCGGCTTGGTACATACAAACCATCACATGAAGCTTTTAGTGTTTTTAATACAATGTTACTTAAATCACCTGCGAAAACATCTCGTGAAAAGTGGCTTAAACATCTTGCAATATCAAATATGGTTGCTATTTTAAACCATTGCTACAAAGCACATAAAGAACCAAATGAATGTTATTTATCAAGTTCATATGCCGGTGCTGTTGGTTATCCTCAATTTATGCCTAGTAGTTTTAACTATACAGTAGCTTATGATGGAGGTGTTGCTGATCTAATGAAGATGGAAGATGCTATATTCTCCATAGCAAATTTTTTACATAAAAAAGCAAAATTTACACAACTACTCGATTACAACAAGATAAAAGATATAGCAAAGATTGAAAAGGCATGGTATCACTATGAGTTTACACATAAACACGCTTCATTTGCCTATGAAAAAACACGTTCTGGACGACCATACAACTGTTTTACACGCAATAAGCCAGAACTTAGTTATCTTAAAAGCTATGTGAAAAAAGTGATGCGATACAATAGTTCGTCAAACTATGCATTAGGGGTAATACGACTTGCGTATGAAGCACACAAAGGGCTAAACAAATAACCCTTTGTACGTGTAATAGTTATGAGAAGATTACTTCTTCTCTTTTTTCTCTTTTTTTGGCACAACATACATATTGTAGTAACGCCCTTCAAATTTTGGTGGTTTTTCCATCGTCGCAATATCTTCAACCATAGGCCAAACACGTAATAATACCTCTTTTGCAACTTGAGGATTTGCCATCTCGCGACCATGAAGGAAAACACGAAATTTCACATGATACCCTTTTTCAAGGAACTCTCTTGCGTGTTTTACTTTGTATGCTATATCATTATCAGCAATTTTCACAGAGAGTTTAATCTCTTTGACAACAATCTTCACTTGATTTTTACGTTGTTCTTTGAGTTTTTTCTCTTCTTGGTACTTAAACTTTCCATAATCCATAATCTTAGCAACAGGTGGCTTTGCATTAGGAGCTATAAGCACTAAATCAAGCCCTAGTTCATTTGCTTTTGTCATCGCTTCATCTGTCGAGATGATCCCTAAAGATTCACCACCATCTAAGTTACATCGTACCTCTGGTACACGGATATCGTCATTCATTATGACACGGTCTGTCTTTTTACTCAAAAATTTACCTCATTTATTTTAGTTTGTATAAGCGTGAGGAATTCCTCTTGGCTTAATGTATATTGCTCTCTAGTACGTCTGTCACGAATAGCAACTGTATTGTTTGCAATCTCTTCATCCCCAATCACAACGATCATTGGAACACGAGTTTTTTCAGCTGTACGTATCCTTTTGTTTAAAGAATCGTTCTTCGCATAGATCTCACTATCAGCATTGATATCAATAAGTTTATCTGATAAAAGCTTAGCATATTCTTTATGTGACTCTGCAACAGGAACAATTGCAACTTGTGTAGGAGCAATAAACATCGGAAATTCACCAGCATAGTGTTCTGTTAAAATTCCGATAAAACGTTCAAATGATCCTAAAATGGCACGGTGAATCATTACTGGTTGTACTTTTTCATTATCATCTGCATTATATTCAAGTTTAAATCTCTCAGGAAGATTAAAATCTAACTGTATTGTCCCACATTGCCATTCACGCCCAATTGCATCTGTAATTTTGATATCGATCTTAGGACCATAAAAAGCTCCACCACCCTCATCTATCTCATAAGAGAGGTTATGTTTATCCATAGCATTGGCTAAAGATTTTTCAGCTATTTCCCATACTGCATCATCACCAACAGCTTTATCTGGACGTGTTGAGAGCATCATTTTATAATCAAAGTTAAACGTAGACATGATCTTATCAACAAAATCAACCACTTCGATAATCTGCTCTTCTATCTGATCTGCACGACAAAAGATATGTGCATCATCTTGAGTAAACTCACGTACACGGAAAAGTCCGTGAAGCGCACCTGTGAGTTCATGACGGTGTACTACACCATATTCAAAGTATTTAATCGGTAAATCACGATATGAATGAAGTTCATCTTCATAAACTTTTATGTGTCCTACACAGTTCATAGGTTTTACACCAAATTCTATATCATCAATTTTGGTAAAGTACATATTTTCACCATAATTTTGATAGTGACCTGATGTCATCCAAAGATCACTTCTTAACATCTCAGGACCACGTACAGGCTCATATCCACGTTTACGGTGTGCTTTAAAAAGAAGTGATTCCAAGCGTGCACGCAGACGCCCACCTGCTGGAAGCCAGATAGGAAAACCAGCACCAACCTCTTCACGGAAAGTAAAGAGTTTCATCTCATTCCCAAGTTTACGGTGATCACGTTTCTCAGCTTCTGCTAACATATCCATATGTGCTTTGAGTGCCTCTTTTGTTGCAAATGCTATACCATATATACGTGTAAGCATCTCATTTTTACTATCTCCACCAAGATATGCACCTGAGATCTTTGTTAGTTTGAAGTAACGGATCAACCCAATATTAGGTAAATGTGGACCACGACAAAGATCTTCGAACTCCCCTTGTTTATAGATGCTTACTTCATCAGAAGGGATCATATCAAGGACAGCTTGTTTTAAATGATCGTCTTTAAACTTTTCTCTTGCTTGTGCTTTTGTTATAACATAGCGTTCAATTGGATACTTTTTCTTGGCAAAAGAGAGCATCTGCTTTTCTATTTTTTTCAGATCTCCTTGCCCAATCTCTGCATCTGTTTTAAAATCGTAGTAAAAGCCCTCTTTTACTGTTGGCCCAACATAAAACTCTGCATCAGGATATAACGATTTTATAGCCTGTGCCATCAAGTGTGCTGTTGAATGACGCAAAACCTCTAGTGCATCTGCAGAGTTGTCAAGTTCTATCGCTTCACCTTCTAATCCTAATACCTCTGCAGTTTGTAAATCTATAATCTCATCATTATGTTTTATTGCTATTTGACTCAAATTTTTTTCCTATAATTCAGTTTTTAGTACTGCACCATTAGATGCGTTTGAAACAAGAAGTTGGTAACGTTTTAACCATTTAGACTTCACTTCATTTTTATATGGTTTGTAGTTTGCTTTTCTACGTGCTATCTCTTCATCACTTACATTAAGTTGTAAAATATGTTTATCAACATCAAGTTCTATCTCATCACCATCTTCGATTAATGCGATAAGTCCACCCTCTGCTGCTTCAGGAGAGATATGCCCGATTGAAGCACCTTTTGTCGCTCCAGAAAAACGTCCATCAGTAATAAGTGCAACACTCTCACCAAGACCCATACCCTGAATAAGTGCTGTAGGTGCTAACATCTCTTGCATACCCGGACCACCTTTTGGACCTTCATAACGGATAACTACTACATCACCTGCTTGTACTTTATGTCCCATAATCCCAGCTATTGCTTCAGGTTGCGAGTTAAAACATACAGCTTTTCCTTTAAAGTGACGCATACTATCTACAATTCCAGCAGCCTTAATAACAGCACCCTCTGTTGCCAAGTTACCAAAAAGTATAGAAAGTCCACCAACTTGTGAATAAGCATTATCATTTGTATGGATAATTGAAGTATCTTTAATATACGCATCTTTAATACGCTCACCAAGTGTCTCACCAGTGATAGTTAAAGCATCAAGCTCTAAAATATCGTTACCACGGTTACTCACCTCTTTCATCACAGCATTTACGCCACCTGCATCATCAATATCTTTCATATGTACCGTTGTTAATGATGGAGAGATCTTTGCAATATGCGCAACTTTTTTTGCAATTTTATTGATATTTTCTATTTTATACTCAACACCAGCTTCACGTGCAATTGCCAACATATGTAAAACAGTATTTGAGCTTCCACCCATTGCCATATCTACAACAAAAGCGTTATGCACAGCTTTTTCATTAAGGATATTTTTGAAGTTATATTTTTCGTTGTTTTCCATCTTAGCAAGTTCAACGATACGTTTTGCAGCTTTTTTTACCATCTCAATACGCTCAGGTGTCATCGCTAAAACAGTTCCGTTACCAGGCAATGCAATCCCCATAGCTTCACAAAGAGTATTCATAGAGTTTGCTGTAAACATACCAGAACAACTCCCTCCAGATGGACATGCATTACATTCAATATCTTTAAGCTCTTCTGCACTCATCTTGCCATCGTTATATTGACCAACTGCTTCAAATGCAGTTGCAAGATCAATCGGTGTTCCATCTTTTTTATGTCCTGCTGGCATTGGTCCACCTGAAACGAAGATTGTTGGAACATTAACACGCAACGCACCCATAATCATCCCCGGAACGATCTTATCACAATTGGGGATACAGATCATTGCATCGAGTTTATGTGCATTCATTACTGTTTCAATAGAATCAGCAATAATCTCACGTGAAGGAAGAGAATACAGCATCCCATCATGCCCCATAGCAATCCCATCATCTACTCCGATAGTATTAAATACAAAAGGAACACCACCAGCTTCACGGATAGCTTCTTTTACAATCTCTCCATATTCATGTAAAAAGAAGTGTCCAGGGATAATATCAATATAGGAGTTTGCTATCCCAATAAATGGTTTATCAAAATCTTCATCTTTTAAACCTGTAGCACGCAATAATGAACGGTGTGGAGCTTTATCAAACCCCTTTTTAATAATATCACTTCTCATAAATATCCTTAAGTATATCTGTTTTATTTTATCTCTATAGAGCAATTTTTTTGCAATTATAGCACTTTTTTACTATTTTTCCACAAAAACCCTTTACAAATCAAAAATTAGTCGCTATAATTCCACCTCACTTACACAGATGTAAGAGAAAAATGCGGGAATAGCTCAGTGGTAGAGCACAACCTTGCCAAGGTTGGGGTCGCGAGTTCGAACCTCGTTTCCCGCTCCATTATATTGTTATAAAACGCAGAGACACCCGATGCCCGGGTGGCGAAATTGGTAGACGCAGGGGACTTAAAATCCCCCGGTAGCAATACTGTGCCGGTTCGAGTCCGGCCCCGGGCACCACTGATATTGACTGTAACTGGTGCCATCGCCAAGTGGTAAGGCCGCAGCCTGCAAAGCTGCTATCCCCAGTTCAAATCTGGGTGGCACCTCCAGTTTTATATCAAACTTTTCTACAAACGTGGATCTTTGGCTGAGTTGGTCGAAAGCACCGGTCTTGAAAACCGGCGAGGGTAACACCTCCCTGGGTTCGAATCCCAGAGGGTCCACCATTTATCTACTAAGAAATCAAAACAATCATTTTAGATGGTGTCGTAGCCAAATGTTAAGGCAATAACTCTGCAAAGTTATGATTCTTTAGTTCAAATCTAAAGCGACACCTCCAACTTTTCTATACTCACACCATTATCTTTTAAAAATTTTGAAACTACTTTAGAGTGAGTATGCTCATACTCTTTGAGATAGACTATCCTTTTGATCCCAGATGCAATAAGATTTTTACTACATTCACTACAAGGTTCAAGTGTCACATAGATCGTTGCATCCTCTATGCTAATACCTTTGCGTGCTGCCCAGATAATTGCATTCATCTCAGCATGAATCTCATAAGTTTTACTCCATTCATGATGCTCTTTTGTGTACTCTCCATTCCAATGATCGCAACAGTTTTCATATCCTGCTGGTGTTCCATTATATCCTGTACTTAAAATACGTCCATCTTTGACAATAACAGCACCAACCTGCTTAGATACACATTTTGAAGCTGTTGCAATCTCTAAAGCTATATTGATAAAATTTTTATCATTTAACATCTTTTTTATCCTTATAGTTTTTTTGCATTGATTCTAAAAATTCAAGAAGTTCAAACTCTTTTAACGGTTTTGCATACACATATCCTTGCACTACATCACAACCTAATTCTTGAAGCAACGCTACACTTTTCATATCTTCTGCACCTTCAGCAATAATCCTATATGCCATAGAATGTCCCATATTAATAACAGCTTGTACTATTGAAAGATCATCATCATCGACCAAGATATCTTTTATAAATTCTCTGTCAATTTTTAATGTTGAAATAGGTAATGATTTTAGATAAGTCAAAGAGGAGTATCCTGTACCAAAATCATCTATCGAAAAATTAATCCCTATCGATTGAAAATAAGCAATATTTTTTTGCACTCTATCAATATTTTGTACCAGTGTATTTTCAGTTATCTCTAACTCTAGCCATGATGGAGTAAAATGTAATTGTTTAAAAAGTGTTGAGACAAACTGTGCAAAATCGTGTGAGAGTAATTGTTTAGCTGACATATTAACTGCAACATATTCCAGATCATACCCTAAATGTTTCCAGCTTGCAAAATCTTCACACGCTTTGCGTGTTACCCATTTACCAAGTTCTACAATCAAATTATTCTCTTCAGCCATAGGGATAAAATTATTTGGCATAATTAATCCATCTACAGGGTGTGCCCAACGAACCAAGGCTTCTACTCCAACAACTTTTTTACTAAAAAGATCGATCTGAGGCTGATAGTATAAGCGTAACTGCCCTTTGTCTATAGCTTCTCTTAGTTCATTTTTTACACGTGTTGCATGTAAAGAGTTTAATGTCATCTCTGTTGCATAGAAGGTATATCCATTACGCCCTTTTGCTTTTGTTTTATACATAGCAGTATCTGCAAACTGAAGAAGTTGTTGCACATTATCACTATCTTTTGGGAATATAGATATCCCTATACTCACACCAACTTGATAGATCGATCCTTGAGCTTCTATAGGAATACAAACTGTTGAAATAATACGTTCACATATCTGTTCTATTTGTTCGTATGAATAAAATCTTTTGACTATGATAACAAACTCATCACCACCAAGTCGTGCCAAAAGATCATCCTGACGTATCACCCTTTTTAATCGCTTTGAAACCTCTTTTAAAACAATATCACCAGCTTCATGACCAAAACTGTCATTGATAAATTTGAAATTATCAAGATCCATAAAAAGGATAGCACCCTCATCATTTGTATCTTCTAAAACTTTTTCCAAATATGTATAAATATATGCTCTATTAGGTAGTTGTGTTAAAGGATCATGTGTTGCCGAATACAGCAAACGTTTATCTTGAAGCTTTTTATAATGCGAAACCAAAACGATAATCATTACTGCAAGTAAAGAGAATAAAACCATAAAAATAACAATCTCTTTTTTAATTGCAACGGTCATCTCATCAATCTCTTTTTTATCAATTGCACTAAATGCCAACCACTTAAATGTTCCACCCATAATATCCAAAGGGGAAACCACATACAAGAGATTTTCATCAAAAGATTCCTCTCGTGCTGTCATAAAACTTGATGCTATAACCTCTTTTTGTGATGTTATGATTTGGTTAAAAAGTGTTTTATAGTAGTTTGCAACATCTTTTTTCAAGATATTTTTTAGCCCTGTCATACTGATTTGAGATATTAAAACTATCTCAACATTGTTTTGATTGTTTAAAAGAGCAACGCCTGCATATAATGACCCATCTATATAGCGTATTTGATATTTTTTTGTTTGCATCACATCATGAAAAAGTTCTTGAAGCTGTGTAGTAAACATGATTTTATGATACACACTATGTATAACTTGTGCTTTTGAAGAGACTAAAAAAATATTTGCAAAATGGTAATCGTATAAAAAAGCCTCAAAATAACTTATTTTATTTATTTTTGGGGAAATGATATCGATATACCGAACAGTTGTTTGCAATGTTCGCACAATATTTTTATATCTAAAAGGTCTAAACCCTACTAATTCGATATTTCCTGTACTTCCATATTTGATCTCAACACCACTTTGAGTAAAACCTTTTTGTATCTGTTTACTCCATTTTTTATCACCAACATATCCATTTTTAACAACTCGATTCGATGCCAAAGCAGTAGTACCATCATGCTTATATACCAAATAGCTCTCTGCTGTATCACCTAATGAGTACACATCATGAAGTATTGCATCAATCGGCTCTTGATCTATAGCAAAAAGGATAAATCCATCATGATCTTTTTTATGTATTACCATATATTGTTTATAACTTTTTGTAATATTTTCATATGCTAAATCAGCAATAAGAACTTTATGTTTCCCTTTTGCAAGATCTTTTAAAACAGCTGGCAGTGTTGCTGTTAATGTTGATACAGACTGGTGAAGTAATGTTGTACCATTTCGTTCATATATGATAGTACCATTTTCATCACTTTCTAATATATCACTAACACCTTCGAAATATCCATTCTGATATAGCTTTGTTGAGTTTACAAGAGCACTTTGTTTAATTAGTTGTTCTATAGACACATAATAACTTTTGATATGTTTTAATTGTAAATCTTGAATATTTTCTATATTATGACTTGCTTGTTCTTGAAAGAAATGGATATTGTTTTTAAGCTCATTGAGTTGAAAATTGATCTTATGAAAGTATCCATTAATATCTTCACTAAGATCCTTGTTTATTGCAGAAAGGTTGCGATGAGTTTCCTTGTTTCGCAACTCTTTTTCATTTTTATATGTAAAGATTCCAAAAAGTATAAGGGGTATAAGTGAAGCAAAAATAACCACTATATAGTAAGAAAAAAAATTTCTTAATTTAAACTTCATCCTTATGGCAACCTAATAATTCGAATATCCACATTGTCACGCAAATGTGCAAAATAATCACTTAAAATAGTTTGTCGTTTTTTTGCCATTAACGCATTGATAATTTGTGGTCTAACACTCTCTAAACTTCCCTCCTGTGCTGAAGCTTTTGATTTAATGTAAAAGCACATAAAGCCCCCTTTTCCATTTGGAACTATGGGGCTAAAACTATTTTGAGGAGTTTGTTCAAGCAGTGATGCCAATTCAGGAGAGATTCTATTGAAAGGGAGGGTTTGTTCATTTGTTGCGATCTCTGAAGAATAGAACATCGGATTTTTTTGTTGTTTTTGCAAAAGCTCTTTTTGTGGTGCATCATATATAATGACATCAAAAGCACTTGGATGAGTTAATTCAGATTTATGTAATGTATAAAACTCTTCTATCTCCTCTTGTGTTGGCTCACTCATCATACTCATAGCAATAGCATTATAAAGTTTTTGTGTTAAAAGTTTCTCTTTGATCTTTTTTTGTAATTCATCTGAAGAAAGACCATTTGATTCTCTGACAGCATCATAAAATTCACTAACACTCATCTTGTTACGTTTTGCCAACTCTTTAATATCATTATAGACCTCTTGTTGCGTTACAGAGATGTGACGCTTTTTCATTTCAAGATCTTCTAATTTTCTACGAATCAAAAAATTTACTGCAGACTTTTGATCAATATGATTTTGTTTCATCTGTTCTTTAATATCGTAAAGTGTTATCACTTCATCTTGAATAACAACAGCAACACCATCATATACTTTCGCGCTTAAAACTACACTCAATACCAATAAAAAAACAATTTTTATCATAACTATCCATTTTGAAAATATTGTAACATTTTACCAGCCTTTAACCAACATTTGCATAAAATTAGCCAATAATTACTCTAAAGGTTATTTCATGGTTGTTACACGTTTTGCACCATCCCCTACAGGATACCTCCATATTGGGGGACTTAGAACTGCTCTTTTTTCTTATTTATGGGCTAGAAAAAATAATGGAAAATTTGTTTTACGTATCGAAGATACAGATAAAAAAAGAAACTCTCAAGAAGCAACTCAAGCGATACTTAAAGCGTTTGAATGGCTAGGTCTTGAAGCTGATGGAGAGATCACATACCAAAGTCAAAGAGATGCTATTTACGCAAAATATATTCAACAACTTCTTGATGAGGGTAAAGCGTACAAATGTTATATGAGCAAAGAGGAGCTTGATGCGTTGCGTGAAGAGCAAATGGCAAATAAACAACGCGCTAAATACGATGGACGCTACCGTGATTTTGATGGTACACCACCAGAGGGGATCGATCCAGTTATCCGTATTAAAGCACCTCTTAGTGGTGAAATTGTTGTGCATGATGGTATCAAAGGAGATATTGTTTTTCAAGCTGAAGATATTTTAGATGACTTTATTATTGCACGAAGTGATGGAAGCCCAACATACAACTTTGTTGCAGCTATTGATGATGCGCTTATGGGGATCAATGAAGTGATCCGTGGAGATGATCACCTCTCAAATACACCAAAACAGATTGTTGTGTATAATGCACTTGGATTTGATATACCAAAATTTTATCACGTTCCTATGATCCATAACCAACAAGGCAAAAAGCTTTCAAAACGTGATGGTGCTACTGATGTTATGGCATACAAAGAGATGGGCTATCTACCAGAAGCATTGTTAAACTTTTTGGTTCGTCTTGGATGGAGTCACGGAGATCAAGAAATCTTTTCTATGGAAGAGATGATCGCACTTTTTGATCCAAAAGATATTAATAAATCAGCATCAATTTACAACACTGAAAAACTTGACTGGCTTAATGCACACTATATTAAAAATACACCAAATGATACACTTGCTGAACTCCTGATTGAGTTTGGTGTTGTTTTAACTTCACACGATAAAAAAGAGATTTTGCTTGATGCCCTTAAAGAGAGAGCAAAAACACTAAAAGAGTTGGCAGAACTTGCAAAACAGATCGTAACTACACCAACTAGCTATGATGAAAAAGCGATAAAAAAAGCACTCAAAGGGGATGCACTCACTGTACTTAAAAACTTTACTAACAAGTTACAAGAGAGTAGTGAACTCCATCTTCCAAATGATTATCACCATATTATGGAAGCAGTTATTGAAGAGATGGAGATCGGTTTTGGAAAAATTGGTCAGCCATTGCGTGTTGCTCTTTTAGGGAAACTCGGAGGTCCTAGTTTAGATATTGTTATGGCTGTTATTGGTAAAGAAGAGACACTAAAGCGTATTGAAAATCTTATCAAAAACCAATGTTAGAGTTTTACTTTTTACGATCAAGTGAACAAAAGATCGTCACAGATACACTACGTTGTATCTATGGTGATGATGCACTTAGCAACAAATCACTCAACATATACTATGAATATTATGGCTTAACTCCAAAAGATCTAGGTCTTTACGTTATGCACAACAATATTGTTGCAGGAGCAATATGGAGCAGAAAATTTCAGCCGTATCATAATGCCAAAGGTTTTATAGATGAAAAAACTCCACTTATACATTGTTGTATCAAACCTGAATTTCGACATCAAGGGATAGGAAGTGCAATGGTAGAGAAGTTTTTACAAGAAGCATCTTCATTGTATAAAGCAGTTGCCATTTGTCTTGATAAAGATGCACAAGCTATCAGTTTTTTTCAAAAATTTGGTTTTACACAAGTTGCTCAAAAGGATAATGACTCTATTTTGCGTATAGAGCTTACACAAACAAATAACAAGCCTTATGAGATGGATGAGTTTAACAACTGCAAATGGTTAGATTAAGCTCTAATAACTATTTTAGCCACCTTTGGCTACAATCATCTTTATGAAAACAACATTAATAGCACACTCACCAGACGCCGACGATATTTTTATGTACTATGCCATTAAATTTGGCTGGGTAGGTATGAAAGATACACATTTTGACAATATTGCAAAAGATATTCAAACACTTAACGAAGATGCACTCAATGGTGTATATGATATTGTAGCTATCAGCTTTGCACTCTATCCACATATCAAAAATGAATATGCTCTCTTACGTACTGCTGTAAGTTTTGGAGAGGGATATGGTCCTAAACTTATTAAACGCAAAGGGGCACAACTCAAACGAAACTTCAAAGTTGCTCTTAGTGGTAAACATACAACCAATGCAATGCTTTTTCGCATCGCTTATCCTGATGCACGTATCACCTATATGAACTTTTTAGAGATTGAACAAGCTGTTTTAGACGGGGTTGTAGATGCTGGAGTGCTTATCCACGAATCTATTTTAACATACGATGAAAAACTTGAAGTTGAACGTGAGATGTGGGATATTTGGCAAGAGTTAGCAGGAGATGAGCTTCCACTTCCACTTGGTGGTATGGCTATTCGCCGTTCCCTTCCGTTAAACAAAGCAATAGAGTACGAACAAACTCTTACAAAAGCTGTTCAGGTTGCAAGGGATCATAAAGAGAGACTTTCAAAAATGCTTTTAGAAAGAGATCTTGTACGTATCGATGCGCCTACGTTAGATAATTATCTTGAGCTCTATGCAAACGATGATTCTATTACACTAAGTCCTATTCAATATAAAGCTATAGATAAACTCTTTGAGCTAGGTTATACACATGGATTCTACCCAGATCCTACAAAAATAGAAGACTACCTGATCCCAACAGAATATCAAGAGTTACGAAAAGGGTAAAAATGGAAGCAAAACTTGTCTCATTAGGTGTTGAAACATTTAAAATAGCACTCTACTTGGCACTCCCTGGTTTGTTAGTGGGGATGCTTCTTGGTCTTATCGTCTCGATATTTCAAGCAACCACACAGATCAATGAGATGACTCTTTCATTTATTCCAAAGATTATTGGTGTTGTAATTGTTATTGTTCTTACTATGCCTTGGATGCTTAATGAGATGGAAGATTTTGCACTCCACATTTTCAATCTTATTCCAACATTTGTACGATGATAAAATATAAAACGATTAACTTTTCAAACTACTCTTCATTTAAAATTGGAGCTCCCTTACATGTTGCACTTATTACTCCACAAACAACGCAAAATGAATTTGCACAGCTACAGGAACACTATCTTATAGGTGGATGTAACAATATCCTCATAGGAGACAACCCTCCCCCTTTAATGATGCTTGATAAAAGTTATGATTTTATTGAACATACAAACGATACGTTGCGTGTTGGAGCTGCAACACCATCTGGTAAACTGGCTTCATATTGTAAAAAACATAATATTGCAGATTTTGAATTTATCTCGCATCTTCCAGGGAAAATGGGTGGACTTCTTAAGATGAATGCAGGGCTTAAAGAGTATGAAATATGCAACAATCTTCACACTCTAACAACAACACGCAACACCTATACAAAAGAACAACTACAGTGCAATTACAGAACAACATCGATCAATGAAATCATCCTTGAAGCCACATTTAATATACAAAAAGGATATGATCCTAAAAAGGTAGATTTTTTTAAAAAAATGCGCTCAAATCAGCCATCAACACCAAGTGCAGGAAGCTGTTTTAAAAATCCACCAAACGATTATGCCGGACGATTGATAGAAGCTGTTGGACTTAAAGGGTTGCGTGTTGAAGGTATGGAATTTAGCACACAACATGCCAATTTTTTGGTTAATGCAGACAACGGAACATACAAAGGTGCAATATATCTTATCAAAGAGGCACAAAAAAGAGTATTTGAAGTGTTTGGGATTAAACTAGAACTAGAGATAGAGATACTCGATCAAGAGTATCTCAAAGCATTAAAAGCGTAACATTAAACCTGCATATACACCACTGTAATCAAGATCAACCTGAGCTTCACTACCATCATCAATCTTCATTTTTTGGATTCTATATCCAACCTCAACTGCTGGTTGAATCACAGGGATAAAGTCTAATGTGTAGTCTACTTTTGCACGAGCATCATACATTGTATTTGTTCCATCTGTAATAGCTTTTACATCAGCTTCTACACCTATATTTGTTGCTGGAATCTCTACACGACCACGAACATACAGTAGTGGGATATATGTTGTATCCGTTGTTTGATAGCCACCAAAATCAGGAACACCAGCAATACCAGAACTAACAGCACCAACATTTACATCACTTTGAATAACCTTAAGATCTAAACCAACATCAACAGTGATCCAAAATGTATTATCAAGAAGGTTATAGTATGGAATAATATCAAACTGTTTCATATCTATAGTTGTTGGTGCACCCGTACCACCTGGAATACCAATACCATTAATACTACCAGTTGTTGTCCCCTCATCACTGATAGTTACATACTCTAAACGAAGATTTGGGATAATAGGTAAAGGATGTTTTACTAAAGCCCATACATAAATCTCATCAGAGTCTTTTTCACTACTTACATAACTACCATTAAGGTTTAAAACACCATCACCATCAGTTCTGTTTGCATAACCACTTGGTGTTTGTTGCCATATACCACCACCAATCTCTACACGTGCAAAATCTGCACTTGCTGAAGTTGCTAACATTGCACCAAGTGCACATGTTGTTAATAATTTTTTCATATTGACTCCAAAATTTTATCTTGGTGTTATTATATCAGAGTTGTTTTTTTTGTGGCTTAAGGGGAAAATATAATTAAAAAGAGGCAAGGGGTCAGAACCCCTTACGCAGTATGCAAAAAAATTAGATTATTTTTTTGCTGCTTCGATAGCTTCGTCGTATTTAGGTTCTTCAGTGATCTCTGGAACGATCTCTTTATATGTAACTACACCATTTTCATCAATAATGAAGATAGCTCTTGCAGTTAAACCAGCTAATACTGATCCACCAAGAAGTACACCATAAGCATTAGCGAAATCTTTGTTTCTAAAGTCAGATGCTACAGTTAATTTGTCAATTCCTTCTGCTGAACAAAATCTACCTGCTGCAAATGGAAGGTCCATTGAGATTACAGTAGTTTTAACACCTTCAAGTTCTGAAGCTTTAGCGTTAAAGTTACGAGTTTCAGTAGCACATACACCTGTATCTAATGATGGAACAACGATTAAAAGTTGTTTTACACCTTGTGCACCACCAACTACTACATCACCTAAACCATCAGAGTTAACAACTGTTACTTCTGGAGCTTTGTCCCCTACATTTACTTCATTTCCTAATAACTCTACGTCTGTACCTTTGAATTTAGTTGTTGCCATATTCAAATCCTTTTTATAATTTTAAAGAGAAGACTTAACTCCCTTTTTATTTTGATGGCAGAAGTATAGTTAAAATCGGATAATTTAACTCTTATTTAACTATAAACTTCATTTCTCTTCAGTTTTACTTAAGAAAGCTCCGATCTGCTATTACTTTATTTCTACCCGTTTCTTTAGCACGATAAAGATTTATATCCACCCTTTTCATCATAGATGAAAGTGTGTCATCTTCATATATTTGTGTTACACCTGCACTGCAATGTACTGTTTCAACCTGTTCAAACACCTCATTAGCAACCGTTTTTCTTAGTTTTTGTGCGACATGATATGCTTCTTCTTGTGAAGTTTGTGGAAGTATTATAAGAAACTCTTCACCTCCCCATCGCCCAAAAATATCACTTTTTCGTAATTGTTGCTGTATTATTTTTACAAAGTTTTTCAAAACATAATCACCCATTTCATGTCCATACTTATCATTTATATGTTTAAAATGATCTATATCACAAAAGATGATACTAAAATGGTGTTTATAGCGCTTGTATTTGTTGATCTTATGTTCTAAGATCGTATCAAGCCCTTTTCTATTTAAAATTCCAGTTAAACTATCATGTAATGCTTTTTGCTCTAATAAAAACTGTTTTTTTCTATAATAGAGTAAAATACCAAAAAGAATACTACTTACTAACATGACAATAACACTCAAGATCTCTAACAATATTTGCGTCTTTTTTTCGATTATATTTAAAAATTCATCAAACTGATAGTGAATCATATATGCTACTGTTTTTTCATCGATATTTTTTACAGGGATAAAACTTACAACAAGCCTTTGCCCCTGTAATATATCTGGATGAGAAAATTTAATACTAAAAAGCTTCCCTTCTTGAAGTTGCTCTTTAACATCATCTGCAATTATTTCATTAATACGAAAAAGTTGTTTTAGAGATAATTCCATAGTATCGATCAAACATGCTTTATCATAAAAAAAATCTTCAAAAGGGGACTTTTTATAATGTAGAGTTTCCTCTCCTGCAAAAAGCTTTTGCTTTGCTATTGTCTTATTTGTTATAAATAAATACGAACTAGAGTTTATTGCTAAAAGATTGTGTTGCAATATTTTTGGTGAGTATGAGATCTCAACACTTCCAACAAAAGTTTTCTTGAAAAAAAGTGGGAAAATATTTCTAAAGCCATTAAAAATACGCCCCTCTTCATAAATAGTTATTGCCATTTTATGCTCTTGAACAAATGCAATACTTTGACGCACATCCAATAAATAATCACCAAATTTTTCAGGTTGATGAAAACGTAAAAAGCTGTATCCTCCAGGAAGATGAAAATGAAACTGTCTAATCCCCTCACTTTTAAACTTTTCATATTGAGGCATCAAAAGATTATGCAATAACTCTCGTATCATAGCTTGCTTTTTTTTAGAAGTGGTTGTACTTGCTTCATACATAAGATGTGTTATATGCTTGTTATTGATAATTTCATTAAAAAGAATTGTTGCAATATGGCTCATATTATAAAGTTCCATATCCATATGCAGTTGATTGTCAATGCTTACTGACTGTAAATAATCAGCCATATCATTCTTTTTGCTTGATTGTACTGTTGCAACTACACAGCTTTCAAACACTATAAAAAATAATAATGTAATCGTTCCAATAGTACGATATGAGTTAAAAAAGCTTTTTAAGTAAGTCTTCAAGGCGTTCATCCCCATCTATTTGTAATGATTGTTCGACACGAGTGCATTGGATTTCACAAACTGTATCACACGTTTGAAGAAGCTCTTTAAATATTGCAAACAGAGCATCAACATCAATCTCCTTTTGATAGGATATAAAAAAATTATCTCCATATAAACGATAAATATTTGCGTCATCATGTGCAAAAAATACTCTTAATTTTTTTGCTATAGTCATTAAAAGAGCATCCCCTTGACTCCATCCATATTTTTTATTATAGCTATGAAAATTTTGCAACGATATCCACAGTACATAGTTATACTCTTTTATGTTATGAATTTGAGAACGTAAATAATATTCATTATAAAGTGCAGTTAAAGGATCTCTGTAAAAATAGCTAAATCGCTCTTTTTCTAAAAGTGTTTGAGGATTTTGATGATGTAAATGTGTAATTTGGACATCTTTTAATGCTTCTATAGCAGCTTGTGCAATATCTGGATGAAACTGTTTTGATGCAAGCTGTGCTATCTCTTTGAGCGCTTCTTGAACTGTTTTTCTCCCTTTATAGATCCTATCTGTTGTCATTGCATCAAACGCATCAGCTACAGTAAGAATTTGAGCTAAAAGTGGTATCTCATCACCTAAAAGTCCTCTTGGATAACCACTACCATCAAAATGCTCATGATGATCGCGAACAATCTCTAAAATATCATCAAATAAACTCACATGTTTGAGCATCTCATATCCAAGTGTAACATGCTCTTGAATAAGATGGTATTCATCTTCTGTAAGTTTAGTTGGCTTTAAAAAAACCGAATCAGGGATAGCAACTTTACCAACATCATGTAACATACCTGCTTTGTAGACTCTATGACACTCCTCATCACTAAGCTGCATCTGCTGTGCAATTTTCTGTGCATATTCTGCAACCCTTTTTGAGTGTCCTGCTGTATAAGAATCCCTTTTTTCTACAATATTTACAAAACCATAAATATACTCTTCATACAGATGCTCTTTCTCATCAATGTAACTTGTAATTTTCCTTTTAACATATAATATTCCAACAATGCCAAATCCCCAGATAACCAATAACATAGCACCTGTTAATAAAGAGTTTTTAAAAGCATCATTATATAAAGGTTCCATTGGGATCGATACACTTACACCACCACGTAAGTCACCAACTTTATACCCTTGTGATGCATGACATTTTAAACACGATTTTTTTACAAAAAGGGGATTCATTAAACGAAGATAAGGCTTATTTTGTATTGATGTAATATCTGAATACTGTTTTTGTGTAAATGCTACTTTTTCAAGAGCTCGAACTTCCCATTCATCTGGTCTGTTTTTTGGATTCAGAAGTTTTTGACTTGTAATGTGTGTTTTCACACCATAAAGTTTTGAATACTCTTTCATCATTTGAGCAAGAGTATATGCACCATTCATTAATGTATAATTGGTATCACCAACTCTAAAGTCTCGATTTTTAATATGTGCTAAATAGGGGCTTGGCTGAGTTGTTGGTGTTACAGGCACATACACACCACCATGAGAAGCAACCCAACTTCTGTACGCTAAATCTTTATTAACACTTGTTTTTGCAGATTCTAAAGCTATATTATTTGCGTATTGATAGTTTCTGTGCACCAAAACTGATATAATTAACAACAGCAAAATACTCCAAACAAGTATAACAAGACCTGTTGCTACATCTACAAAATGACGTTTACTATTCATCGACAAACCCCTTGTATTACTTCTATAAAGTTGTCTTTGGTGCTACTTGCAACTCCTCTAATGGTGTAAACATTTGTTCATGATACATATCTATTGCAACACGCCCTATCATTGCAGCATTATCTGAACAATATGCTAAATCACTTACAAGCAGTGTAGCATCATAAGGCTTTAATAACTCTTCAATTTTTGATCTAAGATAAAGGTTCGCACTTGCACCACCTACAATAGCAAAACATTGTGGAGGATGGGTTTTAAAATATTTTTTTAACTTCATTGTCAAATGTTTTGTTGCGATATGTTCAAATGAAGCTGCAATATCTTTGTACTTTGTTGTATCGCCATGAGCATCTTCAACAGCTAAACGCACTGCATTTTTTAACCCTGAATAACTAAAAGCGATCAAAGGGGACTGATGAAGTG